>Ga0206118_100077_pt1 | contig 152987 bp, 120 predicted proteins | sample 3A20Ametagenome_FD_177999 | JGI IMG/M metagenome (GOLD analysis project Ga0206118, IMG submission 177999) | Enriched microbial communities from leaf-cutter ant dump, University of Wisconsin, Madison, United States - 3A20A | ecosystem: Environmental > Terrestrial > Nest > Insects nest > Nest...
AAAACTATAAAACAACTTTACAATTTCATCAATGAAAAACCTATTAATCATACTAAGCATGCATTTGCTGCTTAATTTAACCCCTCAACTCGTTATATTATAAAGCCGAAGGTGTGCATACCAACAAATAAGTAATTTAAAATAGAAATAAATCTTAATTTTGACGAACTCCAAAATTAATCAACTGTCAGATCAGATAGCAGCCACTATAAATTATATGAAATTGAATTTGGTATTCGATTCGAAATTATTCTGTATTAAACTTTGACCATTATGAAAAAATTGTTTACAATTTTACTTTTATTGATTTTCGTGTGTATATCCAATGCACAGCATCTACGGCTGGTAAAAGATATTGATCCCGGTTTCAGCCTGGCCTCTTCTACTTTATTATACTCTTTTGACAATAAGGTTTTATTAAAATTTACAAAGGGGGTAGCCTCTGTACTTTATGTCTCTGATGGAACTGAAGCTAATACCAAAGCGATAGCCAACAGCCCCACCGGACTTTCTAATTATGGGTTGAGATCCTTTATAAATGCAGCCAATGGTAACGTGTATTTCTGTCAGGATCATTATGCTGACAACAAAACTTATCTTTACAAACTGGATAAGAATACCTTCGATCTTGAGGAAATTATCACTTTGAATGGAGTTAATAAGATAAGTGATATATTATTTTATAATAATGCGCTTTATTTCCTGCAAGATGATGATCTGATGAAGTACACTGGTAACGGAAGCTCAGAATTGATAAAACATTTCGGGGATTTTGGATCTTCCACTTTGATAAACTATAAAGGAAAAATATACGCAATTGCAAGCACTCCCACATTCCCTGTTAATCATGCTCTATATGAAAGTGATGGAACTACCCAGGGTACAAAACTGATCAAAATATTATTCGAGCCACATGCTTCAGTAAACCCCGCAAGTAGCCATATTTTTAATGACATTTTATACCTGGCTACAGACGAGCAGCAATTGTTTCGAACAGACGGGACACCGGAAGGAACTTATAAGTTGCTGGACATCAATGAGGGCACAGAAAATAGATTAGAAATGCTGGAATTACAGGGAAACATATTTTTCACTGCCTGTACAGACCCCACGCAACAATATTATACGAGACTTTATAAAACAGATGGTAGTTTGAGTGGAACGTCTGAAGTTTCATTTTCCTTTCCACTTACCACAATCACCGGGATTTCCAAAATAAGAGATAGTCTATACATAAAAACAAGTGAAGCTCTCTATAGCTGGGATGGCGATTCTGAAAGTCTTTCGCCGATCCATACAGCATATTCAATGTTAGGTGTTTTTAGTGACTCACTGGTATGTCTTAACTCTTCCAGATACGTGTTTATGTACAAAGATGGTTTTTTTAATGAGAAGAAGGTAAATGGCAGGCACTTTGAATACGCCAATTTTAAACCGGCTGGAAATAAACTTTTTTTCGTGGGTGAAGAAGAAAATGGCGGTATCGGAGAAGAATTATATGTAATGGATGGCTTCGAGACAAATAAAATAATTAAAAATGATCCTATCCCGGTTACCGTATATCCTAATCCAACTTCCGGAATAATTAATTTTCGGAGAGAATTCAATGGAAGAGTCGCCTCTATATATGATATCATGAGAAACAGGGTGGGGAATATTAAGATTGCAAATGATCAGATAGATATATCGAATTTTGAGGGCGGTGTTTATTTTATGTCTATTTCGAATAATTCTTACAACTATTATGGCAAGATAATTTTAAATAAATAAAAAGGTCATTGAAATACATCCAATACCCTTTTTTATATTTATCCGGAACTATAATTAATTTATCAAGATCACTTTTATGAGATAAGCTCAATTGAAGTCAATCCCTATATCCCCAAAAGAACCCGGATTGGCCCAATCTTCAGCCGATCGTATTCGGGATTGGCAATTCCTTACAGGCCGATCTCCATCTGTTGTTATTTAATGACGACTATTTTATCCCGGTAAATGGTGCTTCCTGCCATATCCTGTATGGCATACAAGTATATGCCTGATGGCAAATGGTCTATGGCGACCCTTGAGCCGTGATTGACATCAGCGGATAGTATCTTCTCTCCATTTATCGTGGTTATGAGCAGTTTACATGAACGTATTGGCACAGCATCCAGATCGACGATCACGAAGGAGGAAGAAGGGTTGGGAAAGATGGATGCTTTTACTTTTGCCGTTCTGTCTAAGGATGCGATTCCTCCTATATAATCACAGTCGACCTGGTCAAAGCTTAGATTGACAAGTCCAATGTCTGCATCTTCATAACACCGGAAATAATAGAAGGGGGCGTCAAAAGGCTGGATCACGGTATATTTATGAAAAAAATGAGAATTGACCGAGCCGATTCCCTCTATGACCTTCATCGTATAATACACTCCGGGATCAAAGGGATCCGGAAACCGGATGTGCTGGAATACCAGCATGGATCCGTTGATCTCCAGCTCACCAATAGAATCGACAATAAACGGACCTGTCCCGCTGCCAAAGGACATCATCAATGTATCCCCGACAGCCGCATTGAAATCATAGAGGGATGTTTCACCCGCTGATTTGTTATAGCCGGTCACAACCCGGTTTTCTTCAAAAGCATATAAGACATCCGTAAAAGTATCTACAGAACCTGAATTTGAGGCTGCAATGGTCGTGGATAAGATCTTCCTGTAGTGATGTGTATCTATTAGTGTATCCTCGCCCGTCACTTCAAGCTTTGTCACCCCTGCTCCCGTCATCGAGATGTATTGATAATGCCACACAGCGCCAACCGGAAACCAGCTGACCTGGGAATAAGCCGGCAGGAAAAAAAGGAAGTTGCAGACTACTGATATGATAGATATTCTCACCATTTATCTGACCGTTTTGTTCAAATTTACGAATTTAATTGCAGGAATAATAATTCAGAATGTTACACCCTATATGCCAGGCCGGAATAGTCACGAGGGTCAGATGGGTGATAGCAGGGAAGTAACAGGTAAAATTGCAAACAAAAAAAGGCTGCCAAAAGCAGGCAGCCTCTCTTACAGGACGTGTATTTTATACTGCTATAGCATAGCGATACCCAGGGCATATTCCAGCACCTCCGACATGCGGTCGACGTATTTGAATTTAATGCCCTCGATATAATGAGCAGGGATCTCCTGTACATTTTTTTCATTTTCACGGCACATCAGGATCTCTTTTAAGCCGGCTCTTTTGGCTGCGAGGACCTTTTCCTTGATACCACCCACGGGCAATACCTTGCCGCGGAGCGTGATCTCTCCTGTCATAGCGAGATAAGACCGGATAGGCCGGCGGGCAAAGGCGCTGCATATGGCAGACAGCATCGTGACCCCTGCAGAAGGCCCGTCTTTGGGGATGGCTCCTTCCGGAACGTGAATGTGGATATCGTGTGTGTCAAAATCCGATTCCTTAATACCCAGCTGCTCGGCATGGGCTTTGACAAAGCTGAGCGCTGTATTGGCCGATTCTTTCATCACTTCACCGAGGTTGCCGGTGAGCATAAGCTTGCCTTTGCCTTTGCTCAGGCTGGCTTCGATAAACAGGATGTCACCGCCTACCGATGTCCAGGCCAGGCCGATCGCTACACCTGCAGGCTGCTTTTCCGTATAGATGTCATTGCTGAACCGTTGTGCGCCCAGGATCCTGTGTATGTCCTCCGGGCTGACATTTTTATTGAATTTTTCGTTTAGGGCGATACGCAATGCATAGTGACGCATTACGCTGCTCAGCTTCTGAGACAGGCTGCGTACTCCTGATTCCCGTGTATATTCGCCGATAATGGCCTTAAGCGTGTCTTCGCCAAATACGATCGATCTGGGCTTCAGTCCGTGATTGGCCATGAGCTCCGGGATGAGGTGCTGCGAAGCGATGCTGATCTTTTCTTCCACGCTGTAGCCGCTCAGGTCGATGATCTCCATACGATCGAGCAAGGCCGGCTGTATGGTCGATAATGAATTGGCCGTAGCGATAAAAAGGACCTTGGACAGATCGTATTCCACCTCAAGGAAGTTATCGTTGAAGGTGTTGTTTTGCTCCGGATCGAGCACTTCCAGCAACGCGGAAGAAGGATCACCCCTGAAGTCTTTTCCGATCTTGTCGATCTCATCGAGGATAAATACGGGATTGGATGACTGGGCCTTGCGTATGCCCTGGATGATCCTGCCCGGCATAGCGCCGATGTAGGTCTTGCGATGGCCGCGGATCTCGGCTTCGTCGTGCAGCCCGCCGAGGGACATTCTGACAAACTTGCGCTTGAGCGCGTTGGCGATCGATTTGCCCAGAGACGTCTTACCTACACCAGGAGGGCCGACAAGGCATATGATCGGCGCCTTCATGTCTCCTTTCAGTTTTAGAACCGAAAGATGCTCCAGGATACGTTCCTTGACCTTTTCGAGGCCGTAATGGTCTGCATCGAGCACTTTTTTGACCTTTTTCAGGTCAAAATTATCCCTGGTATATTCACCCCAGGGCAGGTCGATGAAGGTTTCGATGTAGTTGATCTGGACACCATATTCCGCCATCTGGGGATTCATGCGCTTTAGCTTGGCAAATTCCTTGTCGAAGGTAGCCCTGACCTCTTTGGACCATTTTTTCTTCCTGGCCTTTTCTTCGATGATCTTATGCTCTTCTTCAAAGGTATTCTGGCCTAGTTCTTCCTGGATGGTCTTTAGCTGCTGGGACAGGAAATAATCGCGCTGCTGCTTTTCCAGGTCGGTCCTTACCTTTGATTCGATCTGACCTTTCAGCTGAAGAAGGTTATATTCTTCATGCATTTTGGCCAGGAGGAGGTTTGCGAAGTCGGGCAGGTAAGCCGTCTCGAGCATTTTTTGCTTTTCCTCGACGGAGGCGGACAGATTTGAAGAGATAAAGTTGAGCAGGAAGGTATTGCTTTCTATATTGCGCAGCATCGTCGTCGCTTCGCTTGGAATGTTGGGCGATAATTCGACGATGTCCTTGGCCAGGTCTTTTATGGAGGAGATCTGGGCATCGAACTCCAGAGAATTGGAGGGCTGGATATATTCCAGCAGGGTAAATCTTCCCTTAAGATAAGGCTCGGTCTGTTCGAAAGAATCCACAATAAAACGGGATCGACCCTGGATGACGATCGTGATCGAGCCGTCAGGCATACGGATCAGCTTGTGGATCTGGGCGATGACACCGATGTTGTAGATATCATCAGGGGAGGGATTCTCCTGGTCCTGTTTCTTCTGGGTAAGGACACAGATCATCTTGTCGGCCGAATAAGCATCTTCCACCGCACGGATCGATTTATACCTGTTGACTGTGATCGGAATGACGATGCCCGGAAAGAGCACGGTGTTTTTGATCGCCAGCATGGGCAGTTGTTCCGGGTAATCGAATTTTTTATCCATATCGCGCATATCTATCTGGATAAAAGGATTGTTGTCCGATTCGTCGGCCATGCCGGAGGCATAATTAAAAAATTCAAACATCCATGTATATTTAGAGGCCAGCGGCCGGTTATTTATATAAGAAGAGAGTGTTTGATTATTTGCAAAATTTGTACCAAACGGAAAGTTCCGACAAAAAGACAGATATCGTGTGATCAATGTAAACAGGGCGTCAGGTCGGCTAATATACTATCAGAAATGAAAATAAACGGATAATACGTTTAAAGGTATCAGTATAGGGCGACAATATTATAGCCCTCACTAAGGTTGAATGTCAGGAATCGCGGACCATCGCTTTGGACTTTTAACGCTCTGGAGGGGAAAAATATGGTGGACGGTTATATTATCCTTTATTTGCTTTTGAATATACGACAAAATGACAGGTAAATTAGACGGTGCACTTGTTTCCGGCTGTTATTGTTTAGCGTCGTTATTGCCTGACATGTTTATGCCCGGAAATTACCATGTACGAGGCGGATAAAATATCTCCTGCACCGGTCCAGAGCATAACGGAATCTGTTATTTCCTTTTAAGTCATCACAAATTTCAGTTAACAGATCCAATTCGTCTTCGGCATCTTCTTTTTTTCGTTGCAGATAATAGATGGTGCGATTCATCGGAAGGCCGACATAGTCCTGGATGAGCTTATATCTTGAGCTTAAAAGGTAGTCGGAAAGCTCCTGGTCCAGCTGTTTTATCTGGTCTTTCAGAAGCTCTATAAAATACATAAGCTTGGTCTCCGGCAGATTATCCAGGTCAGTCTGATTTTCTCTCATCCATATCATCTCAAGATGAAGCAATGCTAACAGATCTTTTGCTTCATAAGCTGCAGTCGCTTTTTTCATGAAATCTTCTTTCTCTGCTCTCTTCACAGGATCATTTTCCATATCGGGATGTAAGATCTTTGCGAGATTCAGGTAGATGGAGCGGAGACTTTGGTTTTTAAGCTTTTCTTTTTCTGCCTCCATTGCTTCTCTCTCCAATTGCTTTTTAGTCTTCCTTCTGCTTCCCGGTTTCTTGCCGGCCTCCAGGAATTCTTTAAATTTCTGATTCAGAGATTCAAAATCCGGTTCCTCCTTCTTTAATTCTTCGACATCGATCCTAAACCCAGTTTCTTTGAAAAAGTAATCGCTATATTTATTGGCCGTATATTCCAATCTTTCTTCCTCCGGGCTCTTTCCATCATTATATTTTGCGTAGATTGCCGTTAATTCCTCATCCAGCTCACCGTTATGAAGCAACAATTTCAGCAACAGCTGAATGATCCCGGCAGTTTGCATAGACATTCTCCGGGGGACCTCGTGGGAGATATTCCTGCCGTCCAATACCCTGACAAGCTGTCTGTAAACATCTGTGATCTTGTTCTCAACAGGTAATACGATCTCATTGTATTTTGCCAGCAGCCCTTCGAGGTGATCATTTTGCTTAGCAATTTTTTTTCGCAGTTTTTCTACCCTGGCGGTATACTTATTGAAGTCGTTCTGGGTCTTACTTTTAGGCTGATCTATTTTAATTAATGTTCTTTCCTTCGCTCTATGCGGGTTTTTTACCATAGTCTGTTCTTTGTCTGCAATTTTAATACAAAGTAGATAATTAAGCCGAAATATAAGTTTGAAATGCACAAACGCCGGTGGAAATCCAATGAGCGCCTGCACCCGGCTACCAGCTTTCCGGCTTTCCCGGCAGGGCTATTTACATACCGGATCGATGCCCAGAATATAACGATCGACCAGGTGAAGCCGGTCACTATATTCACTACCGGCAAATCCGTCGATCATATCGTCGGTAATTATTTCTCTTATTTCCCGGGTATATCGCCGGGCAAGCGGGAGATAGGTCCAGTGCCATTTTTCTTCTTTATAGCCGAATGGACGGCTGTCGGAATATGCAGTATAGGGCTGATAGAACCCGTATTTTGCAGCATTTTCCCTCATCCACTCATACCACTGCAATCCTTCACCGGATTCGAAATATTCATTTTCCAGCTCATTGATATCGATATCGGTACCCCAATGATGGCGTGATGTGCCCGGCATGGCGGAATATTCCAGGATCTTTTTTGCTCTTTGCAGCTCATCGGGATAAGCTGTACAGGCATCGATGTTCCCATTGACGGGAAAGAGGCCGTACCATTTGTTTTCCCATAAATATTTCTGATAATCAAAATTGCGCGTCGCTGACAGGATACAAAAGGAATGTCCGGCCGCTTCTCCTGCGGCTGCCATCTGAAGGAATGCCTCGTACGCTTCACGCTGGAGCGTCATGCTGTCCTTGTCGGCATATTTCTGATCGATAAATACAAAACCGGGATGCTCCAACGGATCGAACCGGCCCAATAAAAAACCGGCTCTGCTCAGGCTTTCTTCTGGAATGTGTCTGGACATATCAGCATCGTGTTTGCAGGAAAAAAAGACCATCGATACAAAGACATATCCGTATAAAATATTATGCATCGATGGTCTTTTCATATGCCCTGCTGTGTGGGCTTATTGCTGAATTTTAAAGTTTTTAAAGCTCCCTTCCGTAACCTTGTTGAATTCCTGTCCGGTCAGGGAGTGCTTCATGTTGAACCTGAAGGTCCCGGATATCCTGTTGTTCTTATGTTCGGTGATGATGATCCGGGAGCTGTCCACATATTCCAGCGCATCAAGCGAAAAGGCATAGGCAGCGAGGTCGTTGCTGCTGCCATCAAACAGGCCGATAGCGGTTCCGGCGCTGAGGGATCCTATCTTCGGCGCAAACTGGTAAGTACCCCTTAAGTCACTCTTATTGGCCGTTCTTAGTCCCATAAGCATGGTCGCCTGGTATCCGTTGTATAGTCCTCCCACTCCCATCATCAGGGTGTCACCTGTAAACAGGGCTACCGGGAGTGAATCGATCTGGGGGAATAAAATTCCTATGTTGGGATTGGCGGCGGCTTTTGCCGAACCATTCCAGGCCACGTCCTTCACTTTACAGGTAAACGCAAAGATCGTATCGGTATTCTGGTTGTCCGGATTGACCGGATCTTCTTTATCACAGGATACAAATGAAAAAACAAAGGCTATGATCAGAAGAAGAGCCGGAAATTTTAAATGATTCATACAAGATTACAGATTAAATAATTTGATTGTTATACATGGCTCATATCCGTTTTGTATCCGAACAGAGCCTTCTCTTTGATCAAAGGTATCACTTTTTCCGGAACATATTTTTCCCAGCGGCTGTCATCCGACTGGATCATCTTAAGCACTTTGCGCGCGCTGATCTTCAGGTCGGCTTTGTTGTAATGCTCGATATCGACGATCTGCCTGGTTGCGAGCAGGTGTTCATAGAGATATTTCATACCGGGATCGATGTGGATGCCGCGTGCGTTCATCAGCTCCTTGCTGCCCGGGAAGCGCGACGGGTATACATAGAGCCTTACATTGCCGGGAAACATCCCGCTTAAGCCTTCCAGGAGCTTTCCACCCCGGTATTTTTCTATCGTCTCATCGATATACCGCGCCATAAAGCCGGCAGTGAGCGCAAGACCGATGCGCGGTACCTTGAAATCCTCCATGTATTTGATCAGCTTCTGTTGGTTACCGCAGTTGGTGATACATACGGTCAGGCCGATATGATTGAGCGCCGTGGCACGCTCGAGAAAGTCGGCTTCGTTCGGTTCTCCCTTTTCGCTCAGTATATCAAGTGTGATCTCTGTGAGAGCTGTGACGTCTTCCTTTTTTAGATTTTCATCTTCAATAAACTGCTGGTGGCTGCTCCGGATAATATCATAGCTTGCCCAGGTGATGGGACGGAAGGCACCCCGGACGATGAGCACATTTTTTTTGTATAAAAATTCTGAAGGATGGATGTTGATCCCGTTGGCATCAAACATGGCGACGTCAGACAGCCCGAACCGGACCAGCCTGAAGCTCAGGGCCCTGTTGTCGACAGATTGGAAGTCCGGACCGCTCAGCCTGATCATATCGATCATGGCTCTGTTTTCGATGCTTTCATTGAGTGAGCGCAGCATGGTGTCGATATCGTCCGAAAGCAGAAAACAGGCATAGATCAGGTTGACGCCGAGGATACCGACGGCTTGCTGCTGCTGCCTGTTGTCTTTATCCAGCATTTTGACATGGATCACCAGGTCATTGGGCTGCGCGCCGGGGCTTTTCTGGAAGCGAACACCGAGCCAGCCATCGCCGGGAATGGTCTTAGCGTAATTAGTAGCGGAGACCGTATCTGCAAAGGCAAAAAAAGTTGTTTCGGTACGGATCTTCCCCAGCCTGTCGACAAGCAGGCTGAACTCATGATCGAGCATCTTGTAGAGGCGGGATTCGCATACATACCTGCCGCTGGGCTCGACGCCGTATATTTCGTCAGAATAGGTTTTGTCATAAGCCGACATGGTTTTGGCGATGGTGCCGGCTGCCGCTCCTGCCTGAAAAAAATAACGGGCGACTTCCTGTCCTGCACCGATCTCCGCGAAGGTTCCGTAGATACGGTCGTCCAGGTTGATCTCCAGGGCTTTTTGTTCGACTTCTAAGAATGGTTGTTGCATGGAGGTATATTGTTGTAGATCAAAGCAAAGATAACGCTTGGTCCGGTACAATCGTTTAAATCCGGCTCTGTGTCATGAACTTTACAGAAAAATAAACATACCCTCGATGGCATGGTGTGCATTCTTTCCGCGACAATCCTTTCGGGCCAATGTCGGATGAATTTCTATTTTTGCACCATAAATAACCATACAAGTGAGCAAGACATTCAAGATAATCCTGATCATCCTCGGTGTCCTGATCCTGGACCAGGCGCTCAAGATCTACATTAAAACCAATTTTGAATACGGGGAGGATATGTCACTCTTTGGCAGCAACTGGGCTTATTTCAACTTTGTAGAGAACAACGGAATGGCATTCGGCCTGAGCCTTGGCGGTGAATATGGCAAGCTTGCGCTAAGCCTGTTTCGCATTGTCGCGGTCGTTTTTTTGTGGATCTATATCCAGAGGCTGGTCAGGAGCAATGCCCATTTCGGCCTGTTGGTGTCGTTTGCACTTATTTTTGCAGGTGCGGTAGGTAACATTATCGACAGCACCTTTTATGGCCTGATATTTTCGGAGTCGAGATACCACGGAGGCCTGGCTGTCATGTTCCCTCCCGGGGGCGGCTATGCAGGATTGCTGCATGGCAAGGTCGTCGATATGTTCTATTTCCCCATTATCGATACCTATCTCCCTGAATGGTTCCCGATCTGGGGAGGCCAACGTTTTGAGTTTTTTAAACCGGTATTTAACATTGCCGATGCGTCGATAAGCGTTGGTGTCGGTATCCTTTTGCTTTTCTATAACCGTTTTTTCAGGGATGAAGAAAAAAAGGAAGTCGCAGTTGAAACAAATAACCGGGACGTGGCCTGAGAGAGCCGGCCTGGACCCGGAAGCCTGTGCCGTGTATAAATAAAAAATGGGCGTGTCACTGAGGATCACGCCCATAAGATTCCATTTACTTACAACTATTTGTCTCCTATCATAAATCTTTTGCAGACACTGTGCTCTTTGTCTTCAAGTACGATCAGGTACATACCTGGAAGGAGGATGGAGGTATTGATCGTCCACCGTGTACCGGAAGCAGCGGGTATGGTCTCCCTGATGTGCCTTTGTCCGTTGATATCAAAAACAGTGAGCTTTAAATCGCTTCTGTGCATTTTTACAAAGTCAAGATTGACAAACCGGTCCGCAAGACTCGGATATACTTTTACCTGACCGATCAGCTGCTCAAGGTCATGGGTCGATACTTCGGAATGGATGGTGTATTCAGTTGTATCGGTGCAGCCTCCGGCATCCGTAACGATCAGCGTATAGGTTCCGGCGCTGAGATTGACGGGATCTTCCGCATCAGTGATTAGGACGCCACCACTATACCATCTGTAGCTATATGGCTCAACGCCTCCGCTTGCCGTTATCTGTATGACCCCGTCGTCGGTCGTCGTCGCTGTGGTTATGCTGTCGAGGGTGACGGTCAGCTCCGGTATTTTGACATAATCGAATTGCAATGTAGCCGTACACCCGTTATTATTGGTGACAGAGGCTTCGTAGGTGCCGGAATCAAATTGCCCCATGTCGATACACTGCGTCGTGGCACCGGTCGACCAGTGGATGGTAAACGGACCGTCGCCGCCGCTGATATTTTGTATACACAGAACATCAGCACAATTGGCTCTGATCTGCTCGATCCGGAAGCTGACGGGCTGATTGGTCACTGTTGCAGACAGGACGACTTCACATCCTGCCAGGTCAGTGAGCGTAACTGTATAGGTCCCTGCTGCAAGATTATCGATAGAGGCTGTCGTCTCACCATTTGACCAGCTATATGCATACGGTTGGGTTCCCTCCACATCTATGACTACTGTCAAAGTCCCGATCGAATCACCCGTACATGCTGTTGTCCCTGCTTCCAGATGAGCTTCCAGGTGACAGTTACAATTTCTGACTTCGATGCCTATGGTATCAAAACCATTACAGCCGAAATCATTTTCTACCGTATAATATACGGTATGGATACCGGTACCGGCCAGAGCAGGATCAAATGTATTGCCGCTGACGCCGTCACCCGCCCACAGTCCGCCGGGGACTGAAGCTGATAATGTAACGGCAGTATCGGTTAGGCATAACACAGGTACGCTGCTGATCTCCACATCGATGCCGTTGTATGTGATAGTGATCTGGTCGGAAAATGAGGTACAAGGTCCGTCACCATCGGGATCGGCAGCGATGAGGGTCAGCGTGACCGTGCCAGCCGTACGGTCGTTTGTACCCCATTGGTATTCGGTTACGGCATTATTGACATCGGTAAAGCTTCCGTCACCGCCGGTAGTCCATGTCGGAGGCGTATTAGTGCTCCCTATTAATAAGACAGGGCCAAAAGTACAGACCGACTGATCGATACCGGCATTGGCAGTTGCCGGATTTTCACAGCCGCAGGCGGTGACGTTGACCGTTATGGTTGTGGTAGAGGTACATCCACCGGGATTGGTGTAGCTGTAGGTCAGGGTAAAAGTTCCTGCCCCTGCAGCGGTAGGATCGAATGTATTGTTAGTGACGCCGATACCGCTCCAGCTGCCTCCGGCAGGGGCTCCCTCCAATGCCGCCGGCTGATCGGATGTGCACATATCGTCCAAAGGTACAGCGTCCACAGGTGTCGGGCTTACAACCTCTATTGCAGCGATCGTGCTGCCTGTACATCCATTGACGTCGACGGTATAGGTAATATCGTGGGTCCCTGCGCCGGCTACATCAGGAAAGAACTGGTTGCCTATGACGCCCGGACCAGACCAGAAGCCTCCAACCGGCGTGGCGCTGAGCGTAACCGGGCCTCCTGAAAGGCATACCTGTACCGGTGCATTGATGGTGACAACCGGTGTTGCATTGACCACGATGTCGATTATGTCAGTGACGGTACATCCGTTTTCCGAATAGGTATATGTTACTCCATGTGTACCCGGGCCGGCCACTGCGGGGTCGAAGATATTACCTGTCACGCCGGGTCCGTCGAAGAAGCCTCCTAAGGGACTGGCGTTGAGCGTAACCGGTCCCGTATCCTGACAAAGCGGCCCCACTTCTTCCAGATCGACCACGGGCGGATCGATCTGGGTGATCGTGATACTGGTACTGGCCTCGCATCCTGCGGCATCGGTCGCTGTAACGGAATAGCTGCCTCCCTGGAATACATTGATCGAAGCTGTTGTAGACCCGTTGGACCACAGGTAGGAGTAGGAAGGTGAACCTCCTGAGCCGCTGGCGGTGAGGCTTGCGGATGTATTGTTGCAATCGATGGTCGTGACAGGCGCCTGGATCTCCACGGCAACGGCCGTCGAAGGTTGGCTCACTGTATAGCTTCCCGTTGCCGACTGCGAGGCATTGTCAGTGACGGTCACGGTATAGGTACCTGCCGGAAGATTGCTGATAGTTGCGATGCTCCCGCCATTGGACCAGATATAGCCGTATGGCGGGGTTCCGCCTGCCGGTGTAGCCGTAGCTGAGCCGGTCGATTCGCCGAAACAAAGCACGCTGTTGCCGGACATGGTCACGGTCAGCGGATCCGGCGCAGGAGTAAACTGACCGGAATACTGGTTGGTAACGATCCAATCGCCGTCATTGTTATTATTCCCATTGGCGATGTTGGCGGCGGTATAGAGCTTTATTGTCTGGCTGGATCCTGCATCGGGCGCCTTCCAGTTGACTGTCCACACAACTATGTTACTGCCCGGAAAATCGACTGCAGGAGAATGCTCGACATAGTCGCGCGACCCTACCGAAATAGCACAATTGGCGGAAGGACCGCTGAAAGTTCCGAATTTCTGATTGGCAGCATTTAAGATCGTGAACTGAAATCCTGCTCTGTTGGCAAGCCCGTTGGGATTGGAGACAGTGATCGTCAACGGATAAGTTGTGCCCGGCATAATTGTCGCAGGGAATCCTGTAATTTCGACCCCACCGTCGAAGCCTCCGGGGTTTCCGGAATTATGACACTCGGTACATAGGCTTTCACCCGGTGCGCCGGTCTTTCCGTCGGGTGGATTATCCTTGTACGACATCAATAAGATTGAGGAAAAGATCAGGGAAAGGACCCCCTGGATCTTTTTGTTTCGTAGACTAATTTTCATGTAGAGTTGTAAATTAAATGTTAAACGTGTAATAAATATAGAAGTATATTCCCTGATAGTAATCAGGTTGATTTTGCTTTCAATGATTAATTTTCCGAATCGGGAAATTGTATAGCTGAAATCAGCAGATGCCCTTATATTTGAACGTTAAATGGTTATTTCTTTTTTAATCTGATCTTTCAATGTCCAAAGAAATCAAACTTTCCAAAATATCGACCAAAGCTCCCAAACCAGCCCAAAAAGAAGCTTATGAAGCAAAAACGATCGAGCTCTATGAACAGATAGGTCACCTGCAGCACGTGCTTTATGCCGAGAAGAAACACAGCGTCCTCATCGTCTTCCAGGGCATCGATGCAAGCGGGAAGGACGGCGCGACCAAAAATGTTTTTTCAAAAAGCAGCCCCCAGGGTGTCCGGGTTGAAGCTTTCAAAAAACCGAGTGAGGAAGAGATGAATCATGACTTTCTCTGGCGTATCCATGCCAATGTACCGGAGAAGGGATTTATCCAGGTCTTTAACCGCTCTCATTATGAAGATGTTCTCGTGCAACGGGTCCACGGCTGGATCGATGAGGAGCATGTGCACAGGCGCATGGCGGCCATCAATGCCTTTGAAGAGCTGTTACAGTTCGACAACAATACGACCATCATTAAATTCTATATGCACATCAGCAAGGACAATCAGCTCAAACAGCTCAAAGAACGCCTTGAAGATCCGACCAAGAACTGGAAGCATAACGCCGGTGACTGGGAAGAGCGCAAGCTGTGGGACGAATACATGAAAGCTTATGAATATGTGCTCAACCATAGTACCATTCCATGGTACATCGTACCAGTGGACAATCGGTGGTACCGTAATTATTTTATAGCCGATGTCATTGTAAGGGAATTGGAAAAGCTCAATATGAAGCTGCCGCTGCTGGATAAAAGCGCATTCAAAATTGAATCTCTCGACGACTAAATGACCACACCTGAAAAAACAAGAGTTGATAAATGGCTCTGGGCCATCCGTTTTTTTAAGACCCGCAGCCTGGCTACGGATGCCTGCTCCGGCGGCAAGGTCAAGGTCAACGGGATCAACGCCAAGCCTTCGCAATTGATCAGGGCTTCCGATCTTGTATCCTGTAAGAAAGATCATATCAATTACGAACTCAGGGTAGTGTCCATCATAGAAAAGCGCGTGGGAGCTCCGATCGCCGTTACCTGTTACGAAAACCTGACTCCGGCAGAGGAGCTGAATAAGTTTGAGAGCTGGTTTGTGGGCAAAGCGCGTGGTGAGCAACGTGAAAAAGGCAGTGGCCGCCCGACCAAAAAGGAACGCAGGGACATCGATGACTTTAAGGGCAGTATTTTTGATGATGAAGACTGACCAATCCCCACCGGAAATTTTATCTGATCCTGAAAGTACCCTGCCCGGTTTGTTATCCCGGAAGCTGAATTATTGGTTATCGTCCTTTGAATATCATCTGCGACTGGACAGCAACAGCTATGAAGAAGACGCTTATCACCGGCATGAAACGCTGGCCGGCTGCGGCGTCGAAGACATCTTTTCCCTTGAAAGCTTTGAGAGCGACGGGATTGACAGGCTCCGCGCTTTTCTGGCCCGCCACAAGGGAGATTATATTATGGGGCACATCAGCTTTGAAGGGAAAGACCTGTTTGAGGTAACGCGCACTTCTGTTCCTGCTTATATCCCGGCACCCGTGATCACTTTTTTTGTTCCGGAATATATCATCAGTCTCAAAGATGACAAGATCGACGTTTTGAAATCACCGGTCAGCAAGGAAGAGGTGATCCGCGGGATAGAACGGACACCGGACCACGTTTTCTCTTTCTCAAAGCCCGGAAGAGGTTATTTCGCCATCGACCGGCATGAGTATATGGAAGCCGTCAGTAACCTCATCCGTCACATCCGCATCGGTGACATCTATGAGGTCAATTTCTGCCAGGCTTTTCATATTGAAGGTCTTATACAGGATCCGTATGCGCTCTATGAGCGGATGCAGGAGGTCTCTGCCCCTCCCTTCGGAGCGCTTTACCGCATCCGGGATCTGTTTCTGTGCAGCGCCAGCCCGGAGCGGTTTATTGCTAAACGTGGGGCCAGGCTCATCTGCCAGCCGATCAAGGGCACCAATCGCAGGCTCAGTGACCCTGAAGAGAATAAGGCCCAGCAGCAGGCACTGCACAACAGCCCGAAAGAACGGTCCGAGAATGTCATGATCGTCGACCTGATGCGTAACGATCTGTCCCGTATCTGCCATCCGGGCACAGTAAAGGTCGAAGAGCTGTTTGGCATCTATGCTTTCCGCCATGTCAACCAGATGATCTCGACCGTTGTCGGAGAAGCCGATTTCAATATCAGTTTTGCCGATGTCATGAAAGCACTATTCCCGATGGGCTCTATGACCGGTGCACCTAAGATACGGGCCCTTGAGCTCATAGACCAGTATGAGGCATATCAACGGGGGCTTTACTCCGGAACGGTCGGCTATATCGATCCCGCCGGCGACTGGGACTTTAATGTCGTCATCCGCTCATTGGTTTATGACCGTTTGTCCGGCAGAGCTTCCATATCGTCGGGAGGAGCCATCACCGCGCTTTCCGATCCGTTGCAGGAATACGAGGAGAGCCTGCTGAAGATGGAGAGCCTGAGAAAGCTCCTGGGGCTGCTGTAAGGTCAGGCATGCTGGGTGAACTATAAAGCCTGCCTAACGGCATTCCATTGATTTTCATTTGATTTTGCAAAAGACGGATTATTCCCGTAAGTTTGGGTAAAGAATACCGTCATGCGACTTCACAGCTCATTGAGGACCTTAGTATTGTTCGGCCTGTTGAATGTTATGGCATCAGGCAGTGGTGGACAAACGAAATGGACGGTGAGCTATTCCTTTAATGCAGGAGCTAATATTTTTCTTACAAACCTGTTCGACAAGGCTGTCAATAAAGGCTATAAGTTCCCGGGTGTCCGTGTTTATGGTGCCATGAGCCTCAACGCGCAAAAGGGCGGCTTTATGCTACATTACGGTCCTTCCGTTTCATTTTATACCAAAACGATAGGAGCCAATCTTAATCGCTTTGTCGACGATCTTCAGCTCGATTGTACCCAGTTTATAGGCATAGGGGCCGCATCGCGGCAGAAAGGGAGTTTTATAAAGCAGGTCAGGACCCTGCACAATGGCGATTATTACAACTTTGTATCTGACGCTAAGATGTTCGGAATGTTGGGAACCAATCTTATCTTCAATATAAATGGACGGCACCAGGTGGTGGGCTCGGTCAACCTGAACTACGGACCCGTTTCCATCAATTATTACAATGACGGGCCACCTTTCAATATGATTGCTTTGGGTGACGGGTTTGACCGTTACTGGACGGGCGGTGGTCACATCATCTGGCACGGAAAGAACGGGAGTAATGTGGCCGAGCTGAGCTATGATCAGTTTACCGGATATGCGCCGCTTCTGTACGAATTGTCCAATATCCTTGGCATCAATGTTCCGGTCTATGAAAATGGAGACGACAGGCGGCATGTCATACGCAACTACAATTCGTCGGCGTATCATCTTAAGGTCCGCGGCGGCAGGTATCTCGACTTTGATGCAGGGGTCATCGGCAACCTGGCGACGCGTGGCGGCCGTTTTTTTGGTATCCAGGACATCATCCATCTCAAGGGCAGGATGTCTCTGCATCCCAACAATGACAGAAACAGATTTTTTATCGGCGGCAGCTATAAAAACCAGTGGAATGATCATCCGTAGATTGATGTTATGGGCCGTCGTCACCTTACTGTTCCACGCATGTAAGACATCGACGATCGGGTTTGAAAAAGACCGGATCGATGGTTTTTTCATTGAAAAAGCCTTTAAATCACTCTACGCTTCGGAATTGTTATACTTGGCTGATACCTTTCCCTGTGATACGGTCCGTTATGAGGCGGTCTTCGAGCAAAGGCTGGTCGCGATCGATCATATCGGTCAATATACGCTTACCAATAGTCTTTCCGATAAGGCGAGCCTGATCCCGGTGCAGGGCAGCAGGCATGTTATCTATCTTTACCTGTATGTTAACGGCGGGGTAGAAAAGGTCCTTTTTCTCTCAGCATACTACAATGCGGACAAGGTCTGTATCTCCCTGGGGCCGGCTTATACAGGCCTGTTGTCAACTGACCATATTCAGCTTACCTCTATCCATAAGATCACGAAGCAGAAAGATAGGTTTTATCTAAGCGACAGGGCAGTGGAGCAAACGGACATCAGGCTGTATGCCGATCGGCCGTTCCGGCGGACAGATGGCACCTTTGAACGGGAAGTAAGGTTTAACCGGGTGGTGCGTAAGAAGAATCTCTATCCGGCTGAGTACCTGATCTTTGATATCCCGCAGATCTTTCAGGATTCTGCAGCCCTGGCATTTATCCTCAAAAACAACTGATATGGCAAGACGCAGATATCGCAAGACCAATCTTTATGACCTCGTGGACACGGGCCGGTCTGACGGGAGATTCAGATCCTCTGAAGAGCTGCCGATCATGACGCCGGACGGCGCTTATATGGGAGATCGGGTAGGTGACCTGTATCATTGCTTTGAGCTGGTCGACGGCGTGTATGTCTCCCACTTTGATTGCCGGGCCTATGAAAGGCTCCGGGCTCATATGCTATTTATCCATGGTGCATCCGTCTGAATTGCCGGCAGCGGAACAACCAGGCCTGGTCAGATCAGCTCTTTTTTCAGGCTCTCAATGCTTGCAAGGCTGTCAGCGAGCTTTTTACGCTCCCGCTCCAACACTTCCGCCGGCGCATTTTCCACAAATTTCCGGTTTTCCAGCTTTTTGTTGATGGAAGCGACAAATCCTTCGAAATATCTGATCTTTTCGAGGACCTCTGTCTGTGCTTCGGCCTTATTGCCGGCGTCATGAGGCAGCTGAACAAAGATCCTGATCGTGTGGAGCAAAGCCGTAACGGATTGCCCGGCGATCAGGTCGTTTTCATTGCGGACCTCCACATATGCGAGAGACTGCATCAGCTCCCTGTATCCGTTGAGCTGCATAAAGGCAGTGACGTCTCCGTCGAGGTACACGGGTAGGATGTCTCTTTGCTTGAGGCCGTTTTTGTTGCGGATATCACGAATCTGTGTCACGAAATCCTTGAAAAAGGCAAAGCTCCTGATCAGGCTGTCTTCTTTCTCGACCGGCACCGGATAAGATGCAACGATACAATCCGGCTGATCCGCTTTTTTGACCTGCTGATAGATCTCTTCAGAAATAAACGGCATGAAAGGATGTAGCAGGATCATCAGATCGGCAAAAAGGGCATTGGCCTCTACAAGCGTTTCGCTATCGACCGGACTTCCGAAAGCCGGCTTGATCATCTCCAGGTAGTAGGCGCAGAAGTCATCCCATATCAAAGAATAGATCAGGATCAGGTTTTCCGAAAGCCGGTAGGTTTCAAAGTTGGTATGGGTCTGGGTCAGTACGTCACCGATCCGCTGGCGCATAAATTCATAAGCAAGCCTGTTCTTGGCCCTGGTTGCTGAATCCGCCGTTTCAGTCACTTCCCACGATGTGACCAGGCGAAGAGCATTCCACATTTTATTGCAGAAGTTGCGTCCCTGTTCGCATAATTTCTCATCAAACAGCAGGTCTCCACCCGCCGGCGAGGAAGACATCATACCGAAGCGGACACCATCGGCTCCGTAAGTATCTATCAGGCCAAGCGCATCAGGCGAATTGCCGAGTGATTTGCTCATCTTGCGCCGTTGCTTGTCGCGCACCATGCCTGTAAAATAGACATCTTTGAACGGCCGTTCGTTTTTCCACTCATAACCGGCCATGATCATCCGGGCTACCCATAGGAAGATGATATCCCAGCCGGTTACAAGAACGCTGGTAGGGACATAATAACCGTAATCCTTACTGTCGGAGAATCCGTCGAAAACCGTTATCGGCCACAGCCAGCTTGAAAACCAGGTGTCGAGGACATCTTCGTCCTGCTTAAGCCGGGCAGAATCAAAGGCGTTGCCGGCTTTCTCCCGGGCCATCCGTTCAGCCTCTTCCCGGGTTAATGCTACAAAGACCTCATCGTCGTAGTAATAAGCGGGAATACGGTGACCCCACCAAAGCTGGCGGCTGATGCACCAGTCGCGGATATTTTCAAGCCAGTGATTATAAGTGTTGACCTGGTTCTTAGGGAAGAAGCTGATGTCTCCTCCGGCAACAGCGTCGAGCGCAGGGCCAGCAAGGGCCTTCATGTCGACAAACCATTGAAGGCTCAGCCTGGGCTCTACAACAGCGTTGGTTCTCTCGGAACGGCCGATATTGGTCCTGTAATCGATCGTGCCATCGAGCAGGTCTGCTTCTTCGAGCATCCTGACGATGTTTTTTCTTGCTTCAAAACGGTCCTGGCCGACCAGAATGAGTGCCTTTTCGTTGAGGCGGCCGTCATCATGGAGAATATCGATGACCTCGAGGTTGTGTTTTTTCCCAAGCTCATAGTCATTGACGTCATGGGCGGGGGTTACCTTGAGCGCCCCGGTACCGAACTCTATATCCACATAACTGTCGGCTATGACAGGAATGGTTTTGTCGATGAGGGGGATCAGTACTTTTTTCCCGATCCAGTCCCTGTATCTCTCATCATCAGGGTGAACGGCAATAGCCGTATCGGCCATAATGGTCTCGGGGCGCTGGGTTGAGATGATGATCGATCTTGATCTGTCATCCTGCAGGACGTATTTTAGCTTGTACAGCCTTGCGTTTTCCTCTCCGTAGATCACCTCTTCGTTGGAAAGAACGGTCCGGGCCTGAGGATCCCAGTTGATCATACGCAGACCCCGGTATATTTTTCCGCGGTTATACAGGTCGACGAAAGCCTTATACACACCCTCACTCCTCACCTTATCCATAGTAAAGGCCGTACGGTTCCAGTCGCATGAGGCTCCCAGGCGCTGCAGTTGATTGAGGATGATGCCACCGTATTTTTCGGTCCATTCCCAGGCATATTTCATGAATTCGTCGCGGGAAAGATCGGATTTCTTCAGGCCTTTTTCCTCGCGGAGCCATTTGACGACCTTAGCTTCGGTAGCAATAGAAGCATGGTCGGTGCCGGGTATCCAACAGGCGTTTTTACCCAACAGGCGGGCACGGCGGATAAGGATATCCTGGATGGTATTGTTGAGCATATGGCCCATATGCAGGATCCCCGTGACATTCGGGGGAGGGATGACAATGGAATATGCTTCCCTTTCATCGGGCACGGAATTGAAATATCCTTTGGAATTCCAGTATTCATACCACTTTCCTTCAATATCCCGGGGTGAATATGTTTTACTAAGAGATGACATTGCCTGCAATTAAAATTTTGTGGGTGCAAAGGTAGTTGAAATTCATAAAATAAAAGGCGGCGCGTAAATGGGCATTGCCTTAAATAGAAAGGCAACAATACGATAATGGTATTGTTGCCCTGACTACTTCAAACAGTGTGTCAATTATTCTGCCGATGATTATCCGGATCTCACCCTATTCTTTTTTAACGATTTTATCCCGCCTTTGGTTAGGAGATCCATTCTTATTTGTATGGTTTTACTAAAATAATTGAATGGGCCTCCACTTGCCGTTACCTCATCACAACAGTATTTTCTCTCTTTATTTGGTATCGCTGGCTTTCTTTGAACGGGTAGGTTTTGCTGAAGCATCAGGCTTGTCGTGCTTTATCGTTTTCCTGGCATTTTTCAGCTCTTCCTGTGATATAAATCCGTCCTTATTGCTGTCAAAATTGGTAAAATTGTCCTGCAGGCGCTTATTATCGCTTTTTTCAGCTTCTTCTTTGCTTATTTTTCCATCCTTGTTGAGGTCGAGCTTCTCAAAAAGGGAGCCGTATTGAGGTTTGGATTTTTTTTCGGCAGGTGCGGGGGCCGGTTTGCCAGCATTCCTGGACTGCGCTTCAGCGTTTGATACAAGGCCGAAGAATAAAAGGAATACGACAGATTTAATCAGGTTGTTCATTCTTTTTAAATTTTAATTTTTAGAATCATTTTTCCGGGTGAAATGTGTAGCTTGGACAATAATAACGGCAACCGGTTTAAGGCTATTACAGATGATAATCTTAATGATTCGTTATTGGCCGGTTAAGTATTAGTTTTGTCACGCATATGAATTGGCGGTCCGGAAAGGTAAAGATATTGATTATAACAGTGGTTGTTCTGACCATTTTTTATTTTATTCTGCCGCGACAGCTATTCAATCCCTCATACAGCACCATCCTCGAAGACCGGTCGGGCATCCTGCTCGGGGCGAGGATCGCTGCCGACGGACAATGGCGTTTCCCGCCGGAAGGAGGCGTGGATACACTTTCGGAGCGATATGTCAGGGCATTGATCTTGTATGAAGACAAGAATTATTTCCGGCATGCCGGAGTCAGCCTTCCTTCATTGATAAGAGCCGTGTATCAGAATCTGAAAGCCGGGAGATTCGTCTCAGGGGCCTCGACGATCACTATGCAGACCATTAGCCTGTATCGCGGTCATAAGGCGCGCAACATACCGGACAAATTATGGGAGATCCTCCTTGCTATCCGGCTTGAATGCAGGTATTCCAAGGATGAGATCCTCCGGCTATATGCGGCACATGCGCCATTCGGGGGTAATACGGTAGGCTACGGAGCCGCAACCTGGCGTTATTTCGGCAAGCATAACAAAACGCTTACCTGGGCAGAAGCCGCGCTGCTGGCCGTTCTGCCCAATGACCCGGCACTGATCCGCCTTGATAAGAACAGGGATGATCTTCTCCTGAAACGGAATCGCCTCCTGACGCGTATGGCCGAAGCGGATCTTTTTGACAAGGCCGACCTTGCCCTCTACCTCGAGGAAGAGCTGCCGCAAAAGCCTTATCCCATGCCTGATCTTGCGCCGCATCTGCTTACCACCATGCAGAAGATCTCCGGTGCCAGCTATCTGCGTTCTACGGTCGATATCGTCCTGCAGAGACGTGTCACGGATCTTCTGAGTACGCAGGGCCAGGCGCTCAAAGGCAACCAGGTCCATAACGCCGCTATATGTATCGCCGATATCCGGTCAGGCGAGGTAGTCGCCTATGTGGGCAACCTGCCCGGTACCGGGCCACAGCACGGCGGCCAGGTCGACGTCATCCAGGCCGATCGCAGTACGGGAAGCTTACTCAAGCCGTTTCTCGCTATGATGGCAGTCCAGGAAGGCAGAATGACCACAAAGAGCCTTATGGTAGATATACCGATCAATATTGACGGCTTTAAGCCGGATAATTTTACCTATGATTATGAAGGCAGCATAAGAATGGAGGATGCGCTGCGCAAGTCGCTCAACATCCCGTTTGTTCTGCTTCTTAAGGAATATAATGTGGGCCGGTTCCTGCAACGCCTGAGGGAGCTGGGGCTCAGCCGTCTCAACCGGTCTGCCGGCCATTATGGACTATCATTGATCGTCGGCGGCGGAGAGTCGACCCTGTGGGAGCTGTGCGGCGCATATGCAAGCTGCGCCAGGATACTCAGCAGCTATACGGCACATTCAGGCCGGTATGACAAAGACGATGTACATCCGCTCATGATGTCAAAAAATGAAAGTACGACTGAAGCCACCGGGAAAGACCCGGTCATTCTCGACGCGGCCTCGATCTACGAAATTTTCCAGGTATTGAGTGAAAATACAAGGCCCGGCCGGTTCGAGGGTTGGCAAAGCGTATCCGGATCAGGGCGGATAGCCTGGAAAACAGGCACGTCGATCGGCTTCCGGGACGCCTGGTCGATCGGGGTCAACAGCCGGTATGTCGTGGGTGTGTGGTTGGGTAATGCCGATGGTGAGGGCAGGCCGGGCGTCATTGGTCTTGAAACGGCGGCTCCGCTTTTATTCGAAACATTTGAGCTGCTTCCGCCGGCACCCTGGTTTACCAAACCGTATGATGCATTCCGGAAGATCCTTATCTGCGGCAACAGCGGCTATTCGCCTTCTGAGGCCTGTGTGGCTGATACCTTTGAAGCTCCGAAGGCCATACAACAGCTGCCATCATGCACCTATGATCAGCGGGTCGCGCTGGATAAGAACGGTTCTTACAGGGTCACAGCCGATTGTTATGATCCTTTTGAAATGACTTTTGAGAATTATTTCATCCTGCCGCCTTCTCAGCAATATTATTATGCAAGGAAACATCCCCTGTACAGGCAGGTCCCGCCGTACAGGCCCGGATGTATTCCCGAGGCGGATGTGCAGCATAAGGTCATGCAGTTTATCTATCCCAACAATGTCAGGAAGTTGTTCTTACCACGGGATGCTGATGGAACGATCAACCCGGTGACCTTTGTCGTGGCTCATAAGTCGGCAGGATCAACCGTCCATTGGCACCTGGACGATCAATACCTGGGAAGCACGACCGGACAGCACAGGTGGAGCACTACGTTTGCTGCCGGCCACCATATTCTGACCGTGGTCGATGATGACGGAAACAGCATCAGCACTTCATTCGAGGCGAAGATCTCACAGGCCGGAAAAGCCGATTAATGCTCCGCAAAAAATTTTAACAAAAGTTTATATTATAATTATTCTTAATATTAATATATTTGTACACTTATTAAGAGATCCCATTCGTTTCAATATCTGAACTATAATTATTTCCGATCATCCTCCGGCGCCTGGGTGCCGTTCGACCCGGACATATGAGCCAGCATCCTTTTACTCTCAACATTTTATAATTAAATAAACCGAGTAACTATGTTTAAAAACAAAGTTTTTATCTTTTTATCCCTATTTTCACTGGCCATCGTGTCATGTACACCTGACGAGGATGAGATCATCGAGGCCTCGAGCCTTCCCATGAAGGGCACACAATCCGTTCCTTCCAACAATTCATCCGCCACGGGTGTCATTGCAGCCAAGTTCAACAAATCAACCGGTGTGCTTGATTACACGGTGACCTGGAACGGGCTGTCAGGACCTCTCAACGGCATGCATTTCCATAAGGCCGCACGTAATTCCAATGGTCCCGTCGTGAAAAACATACAATCTTCCGGCAGTCCAACCGGCTCTATCACCGAATCATGGACTGTTCCTGACTCCCTGCATACGATACTGGAACAGGGAGGGCTTTATATCAATATCCATACGGAAGCCTATCCGGACGGCGAGATCAGAGGCCAGATCGAATTCTAAAAAATTTTGAAGTGATGGTTAAGCGGTGGGCGGTCGCCCATCGCTTTTTATTTTATTCAACGGTTGAGAGGCGGCGCTTATTTTCCTTCTTTCTCTTTAAGAAACTTATAATGTGTGGGAAAGGCAGCGCTTCCGTTGTGGTAAAAACGGCCGGAATAGGTGAGCTTCATCTGGTAATTTTTGATAAAGCTGATAAAAAAGGCGTTTAACTCTTCAATTTTGACATTTCTGCTATTCGGCTTGAGATAATAGCCGATGTGCTCGATCTTGCCGTTTTTGTTCCAGTATACATTCATCCATAGCTTGATACCCTTGATGTCATAGCCGATCTTGGCAGCATAAACTTCCATATCCGACAGCATATCCATCCATTTGTCATAAGCTGCATCCATATCATTCTGGCACACTTTCATCAGGAGAGTAGGATAATTCTTGCTGAGGGCATTCATCAGGTCTTCATCATCACCCAACAGAAAGACCTTGGGCCCGATAGAATCGGGACGCATCATGGCATCAGCTTTATTTGTCATAAATAAGGCCAGGAAAAGCATTAAAAATGGCAAAAACCGTAGATTCATCCGATGTAAGTGTTTAGAGCCAAATGACAAAGATAATAATTTCAACTTTATTTTGTGTTTTGTAGCTGTAACGTAATCCAGACGCAGCAAAGCGCCGGACGATACTTATTATTTTGTTAAATTATCACTTGACCTGCTCCGAAGTCTTGCCGAATCTTCGCTCCCTCTGCTGAAAATCAATGATGGCCTTAAAGAATTCCGTCTTGTCAAAATCCGGCCACAACAAAGGCGTGAAGTAGAATTCCGTATAGGCGATCTGCCAGAGAAGAAAGTTTGAGACGCGATACTCACCGCTGGTGCGGATGAGGAGCTCAGGTTCGGGAATATTGGCGGTATAAAGGTATTGCTCTATGATGCCGTCATTGATCTCATCTGGCCGCAGTGTCCCCGAAGCGACTTTTTCAGCTATCTTCCTGACCATGGCATGGATCTCTTCCCTGCCGCTGTAGTTCAGTGCGAGCACCATCGTCAGGCCTGTGTTGTTTTTGGTATCCTCCATACCTTTGAGCAGCGCTTTTCTGCTTGCAGACGGCAAGCCTGCGATATTCCCGATGGCCATCAGCCGGATATTATTTTTGTTCATCGTCGCCACTTCCTTATTGATTGTATCGACCAGCAGCAGCATCAGCGCTTCGACTTCCAGCTTGGGTCTGTTCCAGTTTTCGGTAGAGAAAGCATACAGGGTGAGATACTCAATGCCAAGCTCAGCAGCGGCCTCCGATACTTGTCTCACACTACCTACGCCATGTGTATGTCCGAAGACACGCGCCTTCCCGTGTTTTTTTGCCCACCGTCCGTTACCGTCCATGATGACGGCGACATGGCGTGGCAGCCTGGATCTGTCGATAGAGTTGAGGAGGTCGCTTGCTGACATGTGTTATAAGTTTTCGCAAAAATATCATTTTATGTCAGTTTGGAACGTTATCGTGCTCATAACAAATCTACCGGCAAGCAGATTTATCAAAGATCCGGATCAAGCCTGGTATAAGGAAAGAGCAAACGAGGTGCAGCCTGGTGAATCATCACCATCATGTAACAATCCCCGGAGGATTGCATAAACAACAAACAAAAGGGAGGCTATATGTGCATTTTTGATACTCAAAAGATCCTGTGGATACCATGATCTAAGAGCCAGCAGCCTCGTTCTATTTCGGTGAACTCTTTTCAGATCAATCACGGACCGGTGTTGATCTAATCTATCTTTCTAAGGCTGTTGTAGCTTTCTGCCTGATCCGGCTGTACTTCTCTTGCCATAATGTACGTTTGGTCGCCTTCAAGGCCGCCTTCGACCGGAACGACAAATTTGAGCACCCAGCCATCCTGCGCCATATAATTTAATGCTGCAATAATAGACGGGAACCGCATTGTTTCATCGTTTTCATCCCGGAGACGCCTGTCTTTGGCGTTTCGGCCGTCACCGTAGTCAATACTTATGCCGATTCCCTGGCCAAGCCTTATGCCGTTTTCAAAAGTAAAGCCTATTGTCTCCACGGAACAGTATTGTTCGATCTTCTGTGCCTGCACGGCTAATGCCAATATTAACAGGCTTGCGGTCGCTAACACTTTCATTTTAATTACATTTAATTTACTTTTTAACTATGATTTTCTAATGAAAATGGAGACCCTGAGAGATCGCACAGCTTCCATCGGTGTAATAATTTTGATAAGAAGAGACTGCCTTTTGCACGGCAGCCTCTCCTCAGGATTTGTTCCCTATCCTATTTTTTTACTTTGATGGTACACCCGATCGCCTTGGTGTAGGTAGTGCCGATCTCCTTCCCGGCTTTTAGAGCTTCGATCGCATCCTCAACATAACGGACTTTGACCTTTTCCGGCTCATTGACATTGTCATCGATGGCTCCGATATATTTTACGACGCGGTTTTTATCCAGCAGGAAGACATGAGGTGTTCTTGTCGCTCCATATTGCGGAAAGATATTCTGCCCGTCGTCAAAAAGGTACGGGAAATTAAATGCTTTTTCCCGGGCGCGGCCCTGCATGTCTTCGAAGCTGTCACCTGCGGACACGGCGGGATCGTTCGGGTTGATGGCTATGACAGGATAGCCCTGAGGTGCGTATTTTTTATTCAATGCGATGATGCGGTCTTCATATGCTATGGCAAAGGGACAATGATTGCATGTAAAGATGACGATAAATCCTTTGGCGTCCTTGTAATCGGAAAGGGACACCATCTTACCGTCCACATTTTTCAATTTAAAATCAGTCGCAACATCACCGATCTTGTAACCGGTATCGGCTTTCGGGGAGAACGCAGTAATGCCCAGAAAAAGCAGGCCTGCTGTCAGAATAGAAAGAAATAAGCGCATTTTTTATTTAATTTAAAGATTGAATGGTTTCTAATAGTTCAGAAGTATTTTCGAAGTTGGAATTGACAAATTTACGGCTGTGGCCCTTATATATCAACGTCACCGGGATAGCGCCATCCCAGTCTCCGTCGACCTGGGGGATCCAGGCGTTGGCATCTGCGTCATCCAGCAGAATGGCCTGCCCCGGCATCTTATTAGCTTTGATAAATGGTCTTACACGGCTGTCAAGTGTTTTTCTGAAATCCATGCTGACCATAATAAAACGGTATTTTCCCCCTGAAAGCTTTTGCTCGGCCTCTGTAAAATACGGTAATTCTTCTACACACGGCTTGCACCACGTCGCCCAGAAATTGACAATATATGTCGTATCGTTATTCCGGTGCAGAAGCGGCTTCAGGCCGTTAAAATCGACCACCGTCACATCCTGTGCCGCCACACCGTTCCTGAGCGCTCCCCAAATCAGGGTTACAAGGAAAAATATCTTCCAGTTCATAACGCTACCAACAACAGTTATGGTCGACATGTTTTCCCGTGAGCGTTAAAATACTGTGAAAAAATAGATCAGGAGCCGGGTTGGGCGATATAAAAATTGAGATCGGTAAGCCGGAGGTTGTATTTATCACCTATCGTATATACCCGGCGCTTTTTGGACAGCTGTTTCAGGCCAAAGCCCGACAATGTCACCGTACCGAAAAAGATCAGAAACTGCCGGGTGTTATCCGGCCGGAATACGATGCCATACAAGGCGGAAGAAAGAAAGCCTGCCAGGCCTGAACGCCATAATGTGCCTCCCACGGCAGGAGGGATCATGGGCTTATAGCTCTTTACTGCCGCGATCGAATCGAGCGCGACCGTCAGGCCGGTCACATACACGAGATTATTCTCGTAATCAATGGCATTGATCGTAGTGCTGATCCATTGGTCGCTCTGCCTGAGCCGGAAAGTGATCTCGTCGCCGGGCGTATATCTGAGCTTGATCTTCATGTGTCTCTTTTCGATCTGGAGGTACCTTTGGGCATCAGCCGGAGCGGGGATGAGCAGAAACGACAGGAATAGAATAATGCACGATAGGGCCGGTAATGGCTTTAGGGACGGAAAATAAAAACGATCAACCATGCTTTGCCAGCTTTTCGAATAATGAACGTACGGCAGTGTGGATTTGTTGACCCGGGAGAATGCCGTTTCCTGTATATACCAGGATAAAATGCAGGCATTGACCGGTACGATGCGGAAGGAGCGCCTGATGCAGGCGTATGGCTTCGCGAAGATGACGCTTGAGCCGGTTGCGATCGACCGCTTTTTTGAAGAATTTTTTCGGGACCGAGACCGCAGCTTTAAAAGGTATGACATCTTCCTGCGAGTCGGAGTAGCGATAGGTGAGCTTGACCGGGAAAACAAATTCTCCTTTCCCGCCTTCAAATAACCGGGAGATGGCGACAGGACTCTTGAGCCTGTACGAACGGGGGAAGGAGAAAGGTCTTTTCACGGCAAAATAAAATAGGCTATCGTGCTGTACCGCCCAATAGCCTACTATTAGATTTTATAAAGATAACTTACTTTGTCTTCATCTCGTCAGAAACAGTCAGCTTATGTCTTCCTTTGGCTCTTCTGTTTGCCAGTACTCTTCTGCCATTTTTGGTACTCATACGGGCTCTGAATCCGTGCTTGTTAACTCTTTTTCGCCTTGAAGGCTGGAATGTCCGTTTCATAGGAATCTATTATGTTTTTCAAAAAGTGGGACAAAGGTAAGTCTTTGACGGAAAATATAAAAAAATTTTATGTAAGATTTTTTTCGCGTAAACAATTGATTATTATTTTAATATGTAGACCATGGATTATTAGCAGGTTGATCCGGTCAGAGCCCTGGTTTAAGCGGATTTGACCGGGCAGAGCAGCGTAAGGGTTGGCTGCGTAATGTTTTTGATTATATTTGGAGGCCAATTGGAACATTGTATTCTTCCATCTTAATAATGTTACCGCTATGTTCGGATTTAAGCACATCAAATTTGATTCCATGACCTATGTCCTCCATTACAAGAATGGGTCTGTACGCAGAGAAGGACGGGGGCTTGCCTTTTTTTATTTTGCCCCCAGCAGCTCTATAGCGGCCATTCCATTGGGAAGCAATGACCTGCCGTTTGTTTTCAGCGAAACCACGGTCGATTACCAGGTAGTGACCATCCAGGGTCAGATCAGCTATAAGGTGGCGCAACCCACAATGCTTGCGGACAATCTTGATTTTACGGTACAGGACAACGGCCAATACAAGAAGAATGATATAGAAAAGCTCAATCAGCGGATCATTAACGAAGCGCAGACCGCCACCTCATCATTTATCCACAACCTGAAGCTCAAAGAAGCCATCCGGTCGGCCAAAGCCATCGAAACGCAGATCCTTGCCGGTCTTCGCGGCTCCCAGGCCATCGGCCTACTTGGCATCGAGATCCTCGGCGCCAACATCCTCGCCATACAGGCAAGCCCCGAGATGTCGCGGGCGCTGGAAACCGAAACCCGTGAACAGCTGCAGCAGGAAGCCGATCAGGCTATCTATGAGCGAAGGAACTTTGCTGTCGAGCAGGAGCGCCGCATTAGAGAATCAGAGCTCAATACCGAGATCGCGGTCGAGGAGAAACAAAAACAGATAGCAGAGAAGAAGATGGAGACCGAGATCCAGAAAGCCAATAATGAAAGAAAGCTGCGCGAGATGCAAGTAGCTGCCGATATCGCCCTGGAGGAGCAACGCAAGGCATTTCTGGCGCAGAAGACAGCCAACGATAAGCTCGAGGCGGAAACACAGGGCTATGTCCTGGAAGAAAATTTAAAGCCTTACAAGGACATGGACTGGAAGATGCTGACAGCCCTGCACAATAATGGCGACGCAAGGCTCAACATCGCGCTGGCCTTTCGCGAGCTGGCCGACAATGCTTCCAGAATAGGCAACCTCAACATCAGTCCGGAGCTGCTTGATACCATTCTTCAGGCCAGGGATGAGGGAAGATGAAATATGAATATGCCATCATAGTCAGGAACAAAACGCGCTTAGAATCGCTCATCGAAAGATTTAATACCGCTTCCCAGGCCCGTTTCTATATCGAGAGCATGGGAGGAGACTTCAGCGATTATGTCAGCGAGCATGAAGTGTTCCAGGATGCCTTGGCCACCCTGCAGAGCCGGCTGACCCCGATCATCAAGAATAAGCTGATAGAGCGCCGCTACGTACCATCTTATCTTTTTTCCGAAAAAAACATCATTGTCGTAGTCGGGCAGGACGGGCTGGTAGCCAATACCGCCAAATATGCACGCGGTCAGCCCATCATAGCCGTCAATCCTGACAAAAAAAGGTACGATGGCGTTCTGCTGCCATTTGATACGGAAACCTTTGCCACCGGTGTAACAGACCTGCTTGAAGACCGGAGCGCCGAGAAAATAATGCGCTTTGCCGAAGCACGGCTCAACGACGGACAGCGGCTGCTCGCCTTCAACGATCTCTTTATAGGGCCCTCTACCCATATTTCGGCCCGGTACAGGATCTCTTACAACAATCTGGCTGAGCAACACTCCTCAAGCGGCATTATTGTATCCACCATGGCAGGGTGTACGGGCTGGATGAGCTCAGTGTTCAATATGGCATACGGGGTGGCCGGTGTATTCGAAAAAGATCTCCAGCTTAAATGGCCGACGATCAGGGCCGACGAATTACTGTTTGCGGTCAGGGAGCCGTTCAAGAGCATTACAAGCCAGACAGGGATCAATGCCGGAGTGCTCAATGACGATTATAAGCTTGTGGTAGAATCGCTGATGCCTGCGCATGGTATCATATTCAGCGACGGCATAGAAAAAGATTTCCTTCACTTCAATAGCGGGGCTATCGCAACCATTGGCCTTGCTCCCGAACGCGCACGCCTGGTCATACCGGGCGTGCGGGAAGCAACCCGTTAGACAGACAGAATATTATTCCATTTTTGCCCGTTTTAGAGGGGTTTATGTTATGTTTTTTTATTTTAACTTTTCCTTTCAGAATAATATTTTACAAATCAGGGTCAAGTGAGGGAATAATCATATATTGGCTGCAATTAAGCTCACAGATGAAACTTTTAGCCTGTTCCCCGGCTTAATGGATAATAGCGATAATTCAGGAGGATAACCACCAAACCACAAACTATGAAAAGAATTGGCATAATCGGAGCAGGATTTACCGGAACCATGACTGCCGTCAACCTGATCAAAAAGACGGCAGAGCCAATAGAAATCATCCTGGTCAACGAGAAAAAGACCAGACATAAGGGAATAGCCTTCGATCCCTATTCGCGTCAGCATCTGCTCAATGTTACCACAAGCAAAATGAGCGCCTATCACGATGACAAGGACCACTTTCTCAACTGGACCATGCGGCATAAAAAGTATGCGGACAAGGACAGGAACATTATCGCTGACTCTTTCCTGCCCCGTTACCTATATGGTGAGTACCTCGAGGATGTCTGGGAAGACACCGTCACCTCTCCCGAAGCTTCCAGGGTCAGGATCACCCATATCGACGGCTATGTCACTGACCTGGATGTCAGGGACGACCTGGCTACGATGACCATCCATGACGGCCGCAGGATAGACGTCGACGCCTGCATCATCACGAGCGGAAACAATGCCCCTGGTAACCCCAGGATCAGGAACAATAACTTTTATAAGAGCCCGAACTATTTCCAGAACCCATGGGCGGTTGACGCCGTATCGGATATCCGTTCAAACCGGCCTATACTTATCGTCGGCAACGGTCTGACCATGGTCGACACTGTCCTCGGTCTGCGGGAAAACGGATTTGATAATGAAATATACAGCATTTCGCCCAATGGATTCAACATCCTGCCTCACCGACACAATGGGTTTGTATATACCAGACTGCTGGATGAGCTCAAGGAAGATGCCACCTTTCTCGATATTGTCAAGCTGTTCAATAAGCACATCAAGCTGATCCGTGAGTTCGGCTTATCGGCCGAGCCCGTCGTCGATTCCCTGCGCCCGCATACACAACGTATATGGCAAAGGCTTACGACCCAAGAGAAACGTATCTTCATCAATCGCTTCCGCAATCTGTGGGGTGTGGCCCGCCACCGGATTCCGCTGCACATATATGATAAGCTCCAGAAACAACGTATCGACGACAAGCTGAACATCCGTGCCGGCAAGCTGCTTGACCTGAATGAAAAGAACGGGTATGTGGAAGCCGAATACTGGAACAAAAAGACACAACGCAACGAATACCTCGAAGTATCCCGTGTCATCAACTGTACCGGTCCGGAGACCGATATCTCAAGGATGGAGGGCAGCTTTCTGTACAAATGCCTGTGCAAAGGATACATCGTCCAGGACGAGTTCAAGTTGGGCATCAATGCGGATGCCGATACTTACCAGGTTCTGGACAAATATGGCAGGAAGATCAGGAATCTTTTTACCATCGGCTCCAGCCTGCGCGGAATGTTGTGGGAGTCGACCGCTGTCAACGAGCTGCGCCAGCAGGCGGAAAAGCTGTCTGAGGTTATTCTGAAATATTTGTGGGCAGAAGAGAAGAATATTATTTTCGTGTCTTAACCATGCTGTGGGATCAAACTGATGGTTTACAGAAATTTAAAAGACCGAACTTACTACTTATTCTACCTTTAACATTTTTCCTATAGGTAGTCCTTCCATCAATACGACATATATTCCTGATGCTAGATGCGATATATCTATTCCCTCAACAAGATTGCCGCCTGTACCGCGGTAAGCCAGACTTCCGTTGGCCGAATAGATAAGCACCTGTCTTTTCTGGTCACTTAACGTTACATCGCCATAGAGAATATCTTTGGATGGGTTCGGGAATATCTTTATCTTATATCCTCGGTTTTGATTGAACACCTCTGTGGAGAGCGGGTTGTCCAGGCCAAGCGTATCACAGGAACTACCGTCTATCGGCCCCAGGCTGAAGTTGGGCATGTTCCCCAGGCTCATGCCCGTACAGGCCGGTTTTTTGATGCCCTCGTATACAAAATCGCATGCAGATCCGCGTTCCGATGGATTATTGATTACTGAAGTTTCAAATTGATATCTACCGTCAAAAATATAGATCCTATCGTCCGGGCCTAAAAAGCTGCATCCAAACAATAAATGTTTTGAAGGGTCAGAGTCATTAAAATGATAGCGGGCTACTCTTATCAGAGAGCCCTTAATATCTTCACTGTATATATCACCCTGATACACAGTCAGGGTATTCATTATATAAAAATACCTGCTGTTCTTTTCAAATATGACCTGCGCAACTGCTGAAGTATCTTCATATTCCAGGTCAAATTGGACAGGTTTTTCAAATAACCCTGAACACCTGTCAAATTTTATCAGCTGGACCGTATTGACTTTTTGATACATCGAAATGGATCTTATATGGGTCCTTGTGTACCATTGGCCGTCAGGTGAAAACTCCGGGGCATAGCTCAAATCGATAATTGTATCGCCTACATCCTGTTCTTTAATGCTGCTTATTCCCTGTGGAGTCAATAAAAAGGAATGCAAAGTACTGCTTAAACGCTCCGGAGCCACCACCCACCAGTCCCTGCCATTGGCATGCCGTACAGCTGAAACCGTACCAAACGCTGTAAAATTGCCGGTAAGGATGTCCGGTATTTCTTCCAGTATTTTCAACCGCCCATTTGTCTCTTCCCTAAATATTAATCCCGATATTGAATTGGCTGTTTTTACCTGATAGACAGGATCATATTTGTGCTTATTGGGTGTAAAGAGAAAATAAGTGCTATCCTTGCCTGGAAACGGCAATATAATGCTCCGGTTAAACCAATATATGCCTGGGACATCACTGTCAGCGTCCTGGAATATTTTTATAAATTCCTTATTTCCGTACCTGTCCCATAATTCTGCCCCGTTAAAAAACGCGGTCAGCTGGCCTTCTTTGTTGCATATCTGCGCATTGTTGGTATACTGATAAAATTTTACCGGTGTCATTTCAGAAACAAAAGTGTCCACTACTGACATCTTCAGTGTATCTGAATTAAAATCAAATAAAACGCCGGTCTTTTCAATAAGATTATTTGTATCTCCATCCCAGCAACCAAAACCTAGGTCACCCATAACAACCCTCTGCCTGCCATATCTCTGATCAATATAGTCTTGCGACAACAGTCCGCAACAATATGCAGATAACAGAACTGTCAAAAAACATTTAATCATCACCGGATAATAAATTGTGTATTTATATTTTAAAGATATCTCCTTTGAGGAAACATATCCAATATTATTTAATGTGTTTCATTGTGCATCGCATAAAGATCTGATCCCGGCCAACATCTAAGACTTTTAAACGAATGCCAGGATCAATCACCTTGATCCGGATGATGTGACCGACCGGAGGAATCTGCTAAAAAATTGCCAGATCCCGGTTCTGATAATACGCAATCAATGTGACAATCAGCCATCCGGGAATATCTCGAATTGTTTCCCGATATTCGCCTGAAAATCATTGATGGTGCCGGACATGCCATCAGAATAGAGTAACCGGAAAGATACTTCGGGAAAATTATTGCTTTATAAAAAACGGATGAGACCAGATCAGATACAAACCAATCTGCTTCCTTACGACGGTGAGGTATGTTATTTCGGACAGATATTTGCGACAGAAGAATCCGATCTTTATTTCGAAAAGCTGATGAAGGAGATCGCCTGGAAAAATGACGAGGCCATCCTGTTCGGTCGGCATTATATCACCAAACGCAAGGTTGCGTGGTACGCGGATGATATCATGGAATATGCCTATTCCAATATCACCAAAACATCCCTCCGCTGGACGGAAACCCTCCTGCAGATCAAGCACGTCGTTGCTGAAGTCACGGGCGAATCATACAACTCATGCCTGCTTAATCTCTATCATTCGGGCGAGGAAGGCATGGCCTGGCATAGCGACGGAGAGAAGGATCTTAAAAAGCACGGTGCAATAGCTTCAGTGAGCTTTGGGGCGGAAAGAAAATTTTCCTTCAAGCATAAAGTGACAAAGGAAGTCATAAATATATCACTACCATCCGGAAGCCTGCTGGTCATGAAGGGCAGAACACAAGATCACTGGTGGCACCGGCTTCCGCCTGCTAAAAAAGTGAAAGAGGCAAGGATCAATCTTACTTTCAGGACGATCACGGGCAGGTAAGGACAAAAAAGACCTCGCAGCATCCTGCGAGGTCTTTTTTAATTATCTGAGTGTGCGATCCGTATAAAAACCGCTTCGATCTGTTCTATTTGTCAAAATAATCCTGGTCATCGGCGATATCATCCATATCCATCCCGCCGATGATATTGCTGTCATAATCAGACTCGTCATCTATGTCAAGATCGAGATCGAGGTCGTCGAGCTCTTCCTCCTTGGCCGGAGCTTTGGTAGCAGTTTTGGCCGGTTTTTTGACAATTTTGGAGATGATCTTAGGTGTCTTGGAGTCTTTTACCTCGGGGCTCTCCCTTTCCGACGTTCTGGCAGCTTCTTTTTCAGCCTTGGCAATGGCTTCCTGCCTGGCCTTTTCGGCATTCTCAATTTCTTTGGCAATGACCGACTTGGTGGCATGCGGCACCAGCATCAGCCTCTTTTTATCGATGAGCTGTCCCGTTACCATACAAATCCCGTAGGTCTTATTCTGGATACGAATCAATGCATTTTCCAGGTTATTGATAAATTGCTGCTGGCGGATCACCATATTGTTCAACATTTCCAATTCGGTATGCACGCTGGAATCATCAAACCAATTGCCACCCTGCTTTTCACTGGCATTTTCATTCATTTCCATGATCTGGTCCTTCATGAATTCAAGCTCCTGCCTGGCCACAGCCATTTTTTCATCGATCAGAGCCTTAAATTCCGCCAGTTCTTCATCGGAATATCTAATGATGGTTGTTGACATAACTTCTGCTTTATAAGATAATGATACTTGGTTTTAGTTTAGGGTAATGACAAGAACATTGTTCAGGTAGTTAAAGTTCACATACTTTATTTTAATTTTTGGCAACATTCTCATCGCTCAGCTTCCAGTATGGCTCAACAATACAGATAAATTCAAGGAACTCTTTCCCCTCATTGATGAGATACTGGTCCGTATTGGCCGGAATAAAGATAACCGACCCCTGAGCAATATCGATCACATTGCGGTCGACGACGGCTTTGCCAACACCCGCGAGCACATAAAAAACTTCTGTGCTCGCCAGCTTATGCGGCAGTGACGACTCGCCCGGACCCAGCCTGCCTTTGGCCAGACTGTAGTTGATCTCTATAGGATCATTGGCCGGATGTATCAGCTCGCGCAACAGGGTCAGATCACCTGCTGTAAACTCCGGACAATCTTCTTCGCTTTTAACAAAAAGCATGGGCTGTTATTATATATTTTAAATTACCGGCCTGCGGCCTGCTTTTATCCCTGTTATATTTTACACTTCTGGCGGATGTCCTTCGGAATACCGTCTTTATGCAGTAACAATGCCGTGGTCTTCAGCTTCACGAAGTTTTTAGTGACGTACAGATAGCCATTCTGGTCATTTTTGACACCCCAGCTGTTTTTGACCTTATAATATTCCCTTCCGTTCTGATCGGTGTACAGGCCTATGATCTGCATACCATGATCGTCCGTGGTCTGGTAGTTGTCAAACTGGCGCTGGCGCTCTTCCTGTGAAACCTGTCCTTCCTGCTGCGGGCCGGCAAAGATATTGTTTTTTTGCTCTTCCGTCATAGCATCAAACTCTACAGGAAGGACATAGGCCACACCGTTCTTCCAGGAGAAGCCCTTGTCGCTTACATCCGTACCCCACGTTACTGAATATCCATTCTTCAACGCATGATCCACGATAGCGGAAAGATCGTTCATCGGCACATTGTATACCTGGTCGTAGCTCCAGTTGTCCGGCACCAACAGGACTGTCTTCTGGTAAAAAGGACTTGTTGTGAATGAAGAAAGCTCCACATAATCTTCAGCTTTCAGTCCCACGATCTGCTCCGCGAAGCTTTTAGGGGTATATTCCCTGCCTTCAAAGGTAAATTTTTCAGGAACCTCGCCTAAATAAGTATCGACAATACGGGTAAATGCCGTCTTCCATACAGGAGTGAGCATCTTGACATTGTCGCCGACCAGCGGAGCGAGGAAGCCCTTCAAAACAGCCTCCAGCTCGTTAAAATTGTTTCTTGTCGTGCCGTAGTTGAGGCCGCTGTATACACTCTGGGGCAACATGCCGTATTTGCCATACAGGTTGACCACATCATGCGCCGCGCCGCCCTGTCCGTACAGCAATCCGCCATGCATGCGCACATAGTTTTCCGCTTTCTCAATATACTGGTTGCGTACGATGAACATCTCTGCCAGGTCGACAGGTTTTTTTCCGATACGGGCCATTTCCGACTCGAGGAAAGATACCGTGGAGTAGCTCCAGCAGGTCCCGGATGAGCCCTGATCCTTAACAGAAGTATTTTCGAGATCGATGACCTTAGTGAATACAAATTTGGAAGTGGCGCTCTGATTACCTTTCACTTTATTGATCAGATCGTCCTGTGCCCCGGCGGTAAATGAAAGGAAGGAAACCGCCGCAAATAAGCAAATAGAGAAAAGCTTGTTCATTCGAATATTTTAAGTTTGAAAAATCGGCAGCAAACAATAATTTTACCAAACAGGATATATTGATGCTAAAAATTCGGTGCAATATTAAGAAGCTTATATAAAAATACGGCAGGTTTTAGAAATATTATTGTTAATATTCGACTGATACTACTAAAAAATGCCCTTCATGCCCCGTCTTTTATTTTATCTCCAGCAAAAATCCGCCGCCGCCTGCCCCGCAGATCTTCAGAAAACCCGTGCTGTCGGACAGCCTGTGCTCCCAGATGCGGATCCACGGAATAGGAATGAACTCGGGCATCCATACCAGCTGGAAATAGCTGATCTCGTAAAAAGAGCTCCTCAGCAGATCCAGGTCACCCGCGATCGCCGCTGCGATGGATCGTGCACAGGCAGGAATAAGCGTTTCCCGGATCTTTCCGGCAAATACCGGCTCTTCCATTTTCTGGCGGAAAAGCTGAATATAGGCCGACCCTTGCCGGGGGATCTTCGTATCGATCAGGCTAAAGGCATCCATGATCCCTGTGGGAAGGTCGACCTTCTCCGGCCTCCCTTCTTTCAAATGAAAAGGCCGGTTATAGTAGCTGATCAGCGGATCAATGCCCGAGCTGGAGCCATGAAAGAAAGATTCGATCAATGCCAGATCCTCCTTTATCAGAAAGGGATTCTCATTGCGGATGTCGCCATAGCGGTCATATATGGCCGCGCTATATGCACCGGAAGATCCGGCGCCGTAGCCTACCGGGATATCGGAGTCAAAAAACCAGCCTGATGCGGCATCCTCTGTCATACGACGGTGATCGACCGGGTTGTGGAAGCTCTGTGCTGCAAGATAATCAGCCAATGCAAACAGGTCCGTTCCGTGATGCCGGGCGGATCCCGTGTTCCAGCGCCCCTGGTACCGGTGCCCGGGTATGGCCAGACCCTCGCTGCCATACAGCAGCGTATGTTCGCCAAACAGAATAATTTTGGAGGGATAAAAATGCATGATCGATCGGTAACGTGACGAAGGTAAGATGAAGCATACAATTCGGAGGGTAATTTTTTTCCGGTGCCCCATACAGGTGTTCACCGTCTGTGCCATGCGGAATAAATATTAATCGTACTTTTGCCGCGATATAATATTTTTCAAACTTTAGATCTCATCCGGGAAACGGCATTGGCATGAAGCTCTTTTTTAAACTGCTGAGATTTTCAAAACCCTATCACCACTATATCCCGGAGTACGTCATCTACGTTCTTTTCTATACGGTGTTCGGCCTGCTCAACTTTGTGATGATCATTCCGCTGCTTGATTTCCTGTTTAAGGAGGAGCCTGTTCCCCAGCCGGCCGGCATGCCGCAATTTACATTCAGCACCGGTTACCTCCAGGAGCTGTTCCATTATTATGCCTGGGAATTCAGCGCGGGAGAAAATCAAAAATTCCGCCTTCTCCTCTACATCACTCTTATCCTGATCGCCGTTACCCTGCTCAAAAACTTCTTCGGATTTATGAGCCAGAAGGTGCTGGCACGGATGCGTGTCCATCTGGTGCGCCGTATCCGGAACCAGCTGTTCACCAAACTGACCAATACGTCGCTGAGCTTTTATCACCATAAACAGAAAGGCCACCTCCTCTCGACATTGAGCAATGACGTGTCGGAGATCGAAAACACGGTCGTTTCGTCGATCCAGGTCCTGTTTCGCGATCCGCTGACCATTATCGTTACCTTTATCGCCTTATTTATCATTTCAAAAGAACTGACATTTTTTACCCTGCTGTTCTTCCCGCTCTCCGGTTTTCTTATCAGCAAAATTTCGAGAAATCTCAGGAAAAGCAGCCATGAAAGCCAAAGCCTGCTTGGCAGTCTGATGTCGTATACCGATGAAATGATCAGCGGTAACCGCGTCATCAAAATATTTAACGCCGAAGGATTTGTACAACGGCAATACCGGAAGATCAACGACAAATATACCCGGGTGATGAAACGCATCGTGACCAACCGGGAGCTGGCTTCGCCGCTCTCCGAAGTGATGGGTGTTACGGTCATAGCCGTGATCATTATTTACGGCGGACACCTTGTCCTTACAAAGGAAGGCGGGTTGACAGCATCGATGTTCCTCGGCTATCTCGGACTTTATTTTTCCATCCTCAATCCGGCTAAAAACATCGGCCAGGCGTTTGCCAACCTGCAACGGGGCATGGTTTCGGGCCGGCGCGTCATCGATATACTTGAGGAAGAAGAAAAGATCACGGAATCCGGTAATGCCTCCGAACTGGCTGAATTCCGCGAAGCGATCCGCTTTGACCACGTCCATTTCGGCTATAACGGTGAAACCGAAGTACTCAACGACTTTAACCTTGTCATACCCAAGGGAAAGACCATTGCTCTCGTAGGTGAAAGCGGTGCCGGCAAATCGACCGTCGCCGACCTGATCCCCAGGTTTTATGATGTGACACAAGGCGCCATCACCATCGACGGACACGATATACGGGAGCTGACGATGGCCTCCCTGCGGCGTCAGATGTCGATGGTTACCCAGGAAGCCATCCTCTTCAACGACACCGTATGGAACAACATCGCCTTCGGTATCGATGATATTTCCAGAGACCGCGTGATCGAGGCGGCCAGGGTCGCCAATGCGCATGAGTTTATCGAACAACTGGAAAACGGTTATGAGACCATTATAGGCGACCGGGGAATGCGTCTCAGCGGTGGTCAGCGGCAACGCCTGACCATAGCCCGTGCCATCCTCAAAGACGCACCTGTCATCATCATGGATGAAGCGACATCGGCCCTCGACACCGAAAGCGAACGGCTCGTGCAGGACGCCATCAACAAGCTGACCCAAAACAGAACCAGCATCATCATCGCTCACAGGCTCAGCACCATCAGCCACGCCGACGAGATCATCGTGCTGCATAAAGGCCGCATCGCAGAGCGCGGCAGCCATGAGGAGCTGATCGCCAAAGGCGGTTATTACAGGAGGCTTGTAGAGATGCAGAAGCTGGGCGAAAAGGGATGATTGGCATGTCAACTACCGGTTATTATCTGCATACCAACAGATTATGCTTCAACCATGTAAATCGGGACAGGGGGTGGTCAACCCGGTTTTTTTACAAATGAACCGGTTGCAATAAAAAAACCGCCCACCTGAGAAGATGGGCGGTATAATCATAAAAACACCATTCTCTCCCGGCTTATATCTTTACAAACTTTCCGGTTATTAACGCTTGATGGTCATCCACAATCTGATAGATGTAAGCTCCCGGCGATAGCTTATGAACCGGTATAGATATATCCTTACCTATCCAATTCTTATTGGTCATCAATAAGTTGCCACCCAGATCATAGATCCTTACAGAGTAGTCTTTTGTATTGTCTACAGAGAGATTGAGATAATCAGATGTCGGATTGCCCCGGACCCTGACCACTGCTTTGATCACATCTCTCCGGACACCTAATGGCGGCTGGCTGCCATCCAGGTTGAACGCAAGGATATAATCACCATCTATTACCTTACCATTTTCCGTTCTGTAGTAAAACCCGGAAGCGGAAAACTGTAATTGATCAGAAAAATCCACCCATTCAATAAAGAAACGATAGTCGTCATTGATCACAAAGTGAGTCTCCTCGACTATATCAAACAAAGTATCAAACTTTGTAATATAGAACGTTGTAGGACTTGGTAATGGTAGATTATAATCCTGATATTCAAATATGGTATAATAATGATCATCATGATAGAAAAGACTACTTGAGTACCTTGCAACACCGTCTGACTCATCCGACATTGGCAGAGGAGTCATGGTGATCTTACCTTTTACCCTCATATTATAGTCTATCTCTGAGATACCACGACCTAAAATACCATAATATTCATCCGGATCATCCTCATTATAAGTCAAAGCAGTCTTAGCAAGCCTGATACGTTTCCCATTGTGCTCAAGGATACTACAAAATAATGAACACGCTGTGTCATTAACTATAGGGAAGGTTTGACCTAAATATTCCTGTTTGATAAAATTAAAGCTATCATCAAAAATATACTTGGTTTTGTTATGAATATAGTTCAGTCGATCAGAAACCGGATTATATATAAAAACGTCATTGCTCTCATATACACCAAGTTTTTTATCCAATGATTTGAAAACTTCTATTTCGCCACTATTATTAAAGACCATGCCGTTTGACTGTACATATGACCCGGAATACCGGGACAAAACAATAAAGATCTTATCATTGCCATTGGTCGCCCGGTACTTTTCAAAATAATTGGTTAGTGCATAATAGGTATTACTGTTTGCTGTATCAACATAAAAGACGTTATTTACCTTCTCTTCTAAGTCCTGATTGTATAACCTATAGATTAAGTATAGCTTGTCTTCATTAGTAGCAAAACAAAAGGTCTGGATATCTTCGCCCAGGTTCTCACCATAAGCGCACAGGCTTTTGAGCGTATCATTACCAAGATCGGTTTGTGATATAATATCTCCCTGATAGCTTCTTTTTATCAAATATGATCCGCTTTCATTTTCAGAACCCAGCCTAAGATCATTTTTATTCAAAATATAGATCAGGTTATCCTTTAGCTTGATATGATACTTGATAGAGTGCTTGATGGAGTCATCAAAAGGCAAGTTGATGAAAAATCCTTTTGTTTGACCGATCAGAGGACAAACTTTAATAAGTATAATAAGGCAAAATAAAATTCTATAAATCATTTCTTATATTGATTCTGGGAAGGTTAATTTATCTTCTTGTTTTGTTTCGACAGTGTACATGTTACCAAGAGAAATAGAAAATGACATCCAATAACTGCAAGCTATCCCATCAATACAAAGACTATTTGGTAGAAATGGATTGGTACTTATCGCTATAAAATGATGTTTCTTGTAATGGTTCATCGTCTCAAGAACACAGCTCATCAAGCGGTTATAGTAATGATTCATCTCTGGTACGTTCAGACATTTTGATCTTGTGTTATTGATACAATCATTTGATTCTTCATTATTTAATCCGGTCGCTATTTTGAAACAATTGTATTCATCAATGCAATCATTGAGAGTAACATCATCTGGATTTCTTTGATGTAGTAACCAATCCCAATAGTTATTATCAGTAGTATAACCCTCTTCATCTCCAGTCTCAGGATATCTAACTCTTCTGGAAGATCCATCATACACTTGTACTCCTGCCAAAACCATATTTACATATGGGTTGGGTTGTCCATTAGAAATAGCATAAAATGGATCATAATTCAGATAACTTTTATACCTGTTCATCATACTTGCGATACTCTTTGGTGCTTGAACACCACTATTATATACCCCTCCGGGATCACTGCATGTATGCCGATCGTTGTAATAAGTAGCAGTAAATTTATTATCAAAAACTGTTGTTGGCCACTCGCCAATCGGAGTAAAATCATTTATAGGATTATACTTAGATCCAAAGACTGTACGAACAGAAACTGTAGCAGATGTAGATGTACTACTTAGCTTTCTCATCTTTACAGAATAGAAATATTTTGGTCCGGTGTAGGTTATTCTGTCAAACTGATCCTTGCATATATCCAGGACCTGATTTGTCAAAGACACAAAGTCATCTGTAGTAATCGGTGTTGATGTAAAATTGATGACAACAGTATCTAAGTAAGAGTAAGTTGAGTCACTTGCTATTGTAAAGTCTCCATAAGCATAACTAAATAGAGTTTCAATCTGCAACAGAGCTTCATCAAGTGTTAAAGAAATACCATCACGCTCTATGATCTGGTTGTCGTTAGCTGCTTTTACAAGATCGTAATATTTCTTTACATTCTTTACGAAAGCCAGGTCTTGTGTGTTGGGATTGGTTTTTTCTGTAAGGTTTTCTTTTTGACAGGATACCATAAATATTGTCATTAATGACAATAAGATTGCTTTGATATGCATAATGTAAAGGTTTTATTGTTTAGAAATTTGTTTACATAGACATACTTTTGAAAATTATGGATTAGTGGAAATTTAGTTAAAGTGTTTTTCCCTTTCAAAAGTAAAAAAATTCTTTAGAGGCAGATCAATCTTAACATATAATGTAATGCTCTCCGCCACCCTATACCGCTCCGGCCTGGCCAGGTGCCGTATAGGTCATTATCAGGCAGATGATTGACGACCTGCTGCGTGGGCTTTTTGATGAGCACCCTTAGGAAATAAGTTTCTTGTTCTTGAAAACAACGTCAGTTGCCATTTTCGTTTGGCAGAGAAGATCCATTTTGGCATCTTTTTTGTCCTTGTTCCTACCTGCAAAAAAACGGGTAAACTCAAGCAACACCTTACTTCCTTCGATAATACCGGCTGTTTTTGTTTCGCTTTGACAATATGTCGAAAGAGAGCACAAATAATAAGCCCAGTGTCAATCGTAGTTCTCTTATTTTTTAATTTCTTACATTGAAAATATTATATAAATTTATTCTGTAGAATATAGCAAAGATAATATTGGGAATACATATATAATTTTCAATATGAGGAAGAAAGTCATCTGTTTTTGAAACATTCCTTTCAAAAAATGAATTACATTATACGTTTTCAGACACTATAGATTTGGAAACGCAAGAAAATCTCAGGATAATCATGAAAAACAAAATAAAAAGTATCAGACTGGCAAAAGGTATAAAATTGAAGGAGCTGGCAACCAGAATAAATGTTTCTGAATCAACTATGCGACGGCTCGAAGACGAAAACTCATACAGGTTTCTCCAATATTTAGATGATCTGTCAGAACAATTGGATACCCCACCTGAAGACTTAATCAATTTTGACGGAAATTGTATTCAAAGCAACCATGACCAGGCAACAGGGCAAAATGCTATAATTATCAATAATCATGCTGAGAAAATTATCGAACAATATGAAGCGAGGCTGGGAGAAAAAGATGCTTTGATAGCCGTAAAAGATGAATTGTTGGCTATCAAGGATGAGCATATAGCATCATTAAAACAACAACTTTTAAGCAAACACTCATAAGTACGAACTTTCGACATCCATTAAGTATGTGATCAGATCTTGTCAGTCGCATATTCCATAGTAGCATTCTTCCCCTATGAGTTTGGTAATTTACCCCTGATAAGGCTTTCCTTGTTGACGCATAGCCTTAACACCTGCATTCGTGTGATAGTAAGTTTATGATTTGCAATATTATTTAACACCGGTTCGGGAGGTAAGATACTTGTTATAAAATCATATACAATGATGCCCCGAACCGGAGATTTGGCGTCGTCCAAGCCCTCCTGCCGCCTACACGAAGTGGCTGCACGTTAATAGGATCACCAACTATTTTTACGGCTTCGATGTCGGATTCTCATTTCTTGTCGTAATTTTGCGGCTTAAAACTGAAAACAATATAATGGATCTGTCATTTTTGAAAGAACTCGGTCTAAACGAATTCAATGCCGGCACTACTACAGGAACATCCTGGAATGAAGCCGCTTCCTATATAGAAAGCTACTCTCCCGTCGATGGCAAGCTGATCGCTAAAATAGGCATCACTACCGAATCAGAATATGAAACCCTGATCAATACGGCTGTGCAGGCCTTCAAGACCTGGAGAAATATTCCTGCTCCCAAGCGTGGAGAGATCGTCCGCCAGTATGGTGATGTTCTGAGGGCCAATAAGGACGCATTGGGCAGGCTTGTTTCCTATGAAATGGGTAAAAGCCTTCAGGAAGGCTGGGGTGAGGTACAGGAGATGATCGACATCTGTGACTTTGCCGTGGGTCTGTCCCGCCAGCTATACGGCCTGACCATGCATAGCGAACGGCCCATGCACCGCATGTATGAGCAGTGGCACCCGCTGGGCATCGTCGGCATCATCAGTGCCTTCAATTTCCCTGTGGCCGTATGGTCGTGGAATGCCATGATCGCACTGGTGTGCGGCGATGTATGTGTATGGAAACCCTCTGAGAAAGCGCCGGTGAGCGCTGTGGCATGTCACTTGCTGCTCAGCGATGTACTGAAGAAAAATAATGTTCCTGAAGGTGTAGCCTGTCTCATCAACGGTGATTATAAGGTGGGAGAGCTGCTTACCAAGGATAGCCGTGTACCTTTGATCTCCGCCACAGGAAGCACCCGCATGGGCAAAATCGTGGGAGCTGCGGTCGCATCCCGCCTCGGTAAGTCTCTTCTTGAGCTGGGTGGCAATAATGCGATCATTGTAACCCCGAATGCCGATATGGACATCGTACTGACCGGCGCCGTATTCGGTGCTGTAGGTACCGCAGGTCAGCGCTGCACGACGACAAGGCGGCTGATCATCCACGAAAGCCTGTATGATACTGTGAAGCAGAAGCTCAAAAACGCTTACGGACAGCTCGTTATAGGCAATCCGCTGGAGCCGGGCGTACATGTCGGCCCGCTGATCGATAAGGATGCGGTGGATCTGTACAACTATGCCCTGGAGAAGGTCATAGAAGAAGGTGGCAGCTTTGTGGTAGAAGGTGGCGTGCTCTCCGGAGCGGGCTATGAAAGCGGCTGTTATGTCAGGCCTTGCATCGCAGAGGTAGAGAATCATTACAAAATAGTCCAGCATGAGACCTTCGCCCCGATCCTGTACCTGATCAAATACAGCGACCTGTCTGAGGCGATCGCCATGCAAAATGATGTACCGCAAGGGCTTTCATCGGCTATCATGACGACCAATATGCGTGAAGCTGAGCTCTTCCTCTCGGCCAACGGCTCGGATTGTGGTATTGCCAATGTCAACATCGGGACCAGCGGAGCAGAGATCGGCGGCGCTTTCGGTGGGGAAAAAGAAACAGGCGGCGGACGCGAAAGCGGTTCCGATAGTTGGAAAGCGTATATGCGCCGGCAGACCAATACTATCAATTACAGCACGGAACTTCCGCTGGCTCAAGGTATTAAATTTGATCTCTAAGTAAAATTTATTAGGAATTTCCACTTAGTTTTATAATTTTGAGGCATAATTCCATGTGCGTGCTACCGGATACAATCCGGATACTTTGAGTGTAAATATTACTTGTTTACTAAGGTCTCGTATTGGAATTATGCTAAAAAAGAATTTGCTGACAGTATTAATAATGCTTATAGGGTGTGCCTATGCCCTGGGTCAGCAGGTTTTCTGCGCTAAGATCCCCGGATATACGGGCTATGCGATCCCCGGACAAAAAGGTGTGGATTTTGATGAAATACTGGGTTGTACGGAATGGACCAACGAGGATCTGACCCTTCAGTACAATGTCCATATAGAATCCAGAGGTGAGCTGGGTATCCGTCTTATGCTGTCCAACGATGGCAATGAGCCGGCTTACCTGAGCATCAAATTCGGGGATAAGACACGGGAGCTCAAAGTACCGCCGTCCGGTGGAAAGGCCAAGTTTGTCCTGGTCGATGCAGGTGTCTTTACTGCTGATTTTCCCGGCTTTTATTCTATCTGGATAAAGCCCCTCTCCAAATCAGGAACTTACTTCCCCGGCATTATGAACATTCAGCTGTGCGCTCCGTTTGCCGACAAGATCAACTTCCCGACCGTTCCTGACCGCAACGCATCCACCGTCAATCTTACCTATCTCCCCGGCCAGAACGACAAGATCAGCGGTATGTTTGTCAATGCTATGGTACCCAATAATTATGATTACCAGGGCACACGCGTTTCAGTTATCGCCAACGAAGTATTTAAGGTTGGCCTTGCCAATGAAGAAAGCGGGAAATACCTCTATATGACCTGGAAAAATATCCGGGGATATGACAAGCCGGAATTTGAATACAGCCAGTTCAAAAGCTTTCTTATCGACACATCCAATGAAAAGCTGAACCGTCTTATTGTTCCCTATAACTGGTCAGCCAACCAGCTTATATCACTCTCCCTGGTACATAAGGTTGATTCCTGCACGCAGGAGCATAGCTGGGAGGCGCGTATCTATAATGACAAAAAGAAAAAATGGCATACGATCGCTATACTCAACGGGGGAAATACGCACCAGCTTGTCAAAGACTGGTATAGTGCCATATCCAACTCCGACCCCAACACGGGCAATGTGGAGCACAAGGCCTTATTTTCCAACCCTGTCGCGATTTTCACTTCCGGAAAAAAAAGAAAGATCACCCAGGCCCGTTTCGGCCATGATATAAAGGGCAAGAGCGAGAGAAAAGATTATGGAGCAGGTGTGGATTCTGACAGCTTCTGGCTGAGCACAGGCGGGTTTTCTTTTCCTCAGGCGACCTTTGGAAAGATCTATGAGATGAAAGCGAGATCAACCTCGGCCCTGGATGATCGCATATTGGCGAGTTATTGATAAATACAGCATGGGCAATTTTTCGATGGGAATATCTGAAAATGATCTGCTTTAAAGATGTATCAGCGGTTTTTCAGATAGCCTTATATGTTAAACCTGTAAAGCAAGAATCAAAGGTTTTTTACCGTTTTACCTGTTGGATATATTGATTTTTTTGATCTTTGTGTTGACTGCTTAAGGTTTTTTAATTGTTAACTCTAATCATTTAATCCGGTTTTATGCCCAACCCAATTGATAAGGTCAGGAACTTTTATGACCTGATAAAGAACAAGGATATCACGGCCGAACAAATCCGGGATAAGCATTTAATAATAGCGGATGATGACGATCTGCCCGGCAATGGCAATGAAGCTGATCCGGTCGCATTACGTCAGGAATATCTTAGAAATAAAGGGATTTCATTCCCATATCTGGCCGGGGAAAAAAGCTGGAATGATACCGCCTCACTCTCAGGCAATATTGAACAATATATCGGCATGTCACAAATCCCGACAGGCGTCATCGGTCCGTTAAATATATTAGGTACGGAAGCCAAAGGAGATTACTTTGTACCACTGGCGACCACGGAAGGTGCCCTGGTAGCTTCGTATGACCGTGGCGCCAAAGCGTCCCGAAATGCCGGTGGCATCACTTCCATATGTCTCGCAGAGGGCGTGACCCGTAGCCCGGTATTTAAGTTTTCCAATCTTGCGGATCTGGGAGAATTTGTGACCTGGCTATTGGACAAAAAGGAGGTTTTTCAATCCATTGTCAGGCAACAATCGAATCATGCACAGCTGTCTGATTTTAAGCTGACGGTCGAGGGAAATCACCTGATACTGTCATTTGAATACATCACGGGCGACGCTTCCGGACAAAACATGGTCACGATCTGTACAGATGCCATCTGCCAGCATATCATACAAAACAACCCGGTTAAACCGTTATTCTGGTTTATAGAAAGTAACTATTCGGGAGATAAGAAAGCGACGGCTTTGTCATTTTCCAGTGTAAGAGGAAAAAAGGTCACAGCGGAAGTTGAGCTGCCTGAAAAGATCGTCCGTGAAGTATTGAAGACCACGCCGGAAGCAATGGCACAATACTGGATCTCATCTACGTGCGGAGTTATCCAGAGTGGGGCGATCGGGGCGCAGGGCCATGTTGCCAATGGTCTCTGTGCGCTCTTCATCGCCACCGGTCAGGATGTAGCCTGTGTTTCTGAAGCGGCAGTGGGGATGACACGTATGGAATTGCTTCCCAACGGTAACTTATATGCCTCCGTAACGCTGCCAAACCTCATTGTCGGGACGGTAGGCGGTGGCACATGGCTCCCTACCCAACGTGAATGTCTTGCCATGATAGGCTGTGAAGGCGAGGGAACCAGCCGGAAATTTGCCGAAATATGCGGCGCTCTGGCGTTGGCCGGCGAACTAAGCATCGCTGCTGCTCTTTCTGCCGGGCATTTTACCCGGGCTCATAAAAAATTAGGTCGGAAAAATCACCAGGAATGAATACTATACAACGATATTGGATTTACCAGAGGGAAAGATTCCCTGTTATGGTACACCTGCCGCTGATTACAACATTCAGCTTTTCTGCCATAGCTTTTTCTCGCACCTGTCGTGGATTCAATACATTTATCGACATAGGCATTTTTGCAGGGGGTGTTTTTATGGCTCTTACGCTCTTTCTGCTATTGCGTATCCTTGACGAATTTAAGGATCACACAGAGGATGTGCATCACAGACCTCATCTGCCGGTACCACGTGGGCTGGTCCGGCTGTCGGAATTGCGTATTATAGGGATCTTCGTGGTATTGTTGCAGATATTGATCCAGTGGTTTTTATTCCCGGCTATGTTCCTGTGGTATGCGCTTATTCTGGGATACCTTGCCCTGATGACCACAGAGTTTTTTTGCCCCGAATGGCTTAAGGCTCATCCCGTATGGTATGTGGCATCTCATATGCTGATCATCCCTTTTGTGGATATCTACCAGAGTGGGCTGGACTGGTATTTAGGCGGCGGAAAGGCTCCTACGGGCTTGTTGTTTTTCTTTCTGGTGTCCTTTCTCAATGGAATTGTGCTGGAAGTGGGCAGGAAAATAAAAGCTCCCGGAAATGAAGAGTTCAATTCATATACCCGTACCATGGGAATACCGAAGACCTGCAGATTATGGCTGATCATGCTGTTTCTTACATGGGTCTCAACATGCCTGGCGGCGTATTATGCGGGATTTTCCATGCTGACATATGTTGTTTTTGCCCTGATTGCAGCCGCGTGTACCATCCCATGTATAAAGATGATGTCGTCGCCCTCGGTCAGAAACAGTAAAGGCATTGAGCTCGCCTCCATCGGGTGGACGTTTGCCATGTATTTAGGTCTTGGAGCATTTCCGTTTTTAATAAAGTAAGAAATGAACAGATCTGCAATCTGCAAATACCCGATGGAAGACCGGAGTATGCTTGGTGGCAAAGGTTTTCATCTCGCCCGTTTAAAAGACCTGGGCTTGCCTGTACCGGATTTTGTGGTCCTTCCATATGACACCGTTCTTAACCTCGATGAAGATTCGCTTGCAGAGGTTGTCAGTGAAATAAAAGCTTTTTTTGGCGACCTAGAAGACCTGCGATTTGCGGTGCGCTCATCGGCAAGCATGGAAGATAGCAAGGATGTTTCCTTTGCCGGCCAGTTCGATTCCTATCTTAATGTTCCTTTAAAAGATATTGGGGATAAAATCCGGGCTGTTAAAGATTCGCTTCGAAACAGCCGATCGGCTGTCTATGCCCACCAAATGGGCAAAGCCGGGCAAATACAAATGGCTGTTGTGGTTCAAAAGATGGTGAAACCTGAGGTCTCCGGCGTTGGCTTTGGTATCAATGTGACAAATCACGAGCCGGGCGAAAAGCTCATCAGCGCATTGTATGGCCTGGGAGAAGGTCTCGTCAGCGGACGGCTCAACGCCGATAATTACATCATTCATACCGATGGAAACATGTCCGTGCATATTGCTGAAAAGTCCGAAATGATGATCGCAGCTACCGGCGAGGACGGCGGGATCGTATGTGTACCGGTCGCATCTGACCGGGCGGAAACAGCCTGCCTCAACGAAGCACAGCTTAAGGAGATAGCGCGAGTGCTGACACAGCTGGAAGAGCATTTCGGCACGCCGCAGGACATAGAGTTCACTTACAGCGGTGACCAATTATATGTTTTACAGACGAGGCCTGTCACAACCAATACCGGAAAGCCTGCCGGTCCGGCAGGAGAGAAAGAGATCTGGGACAATTCCAACATCGTGGAGTCTTATCCCGGCTTCACGCTACCACTTACTTATTCTTTCATTACGAAGATGTATCACGGGGTATACGACCAACTGCTGGGCCTGTTTGGCGTGGGCCCTGATGAAACTGATAAATACCAGGACATTCTCAGCAATATGCTGGGCTTACACCAGGGGCGTGTTTATTATCATTTGCTCAATTGGTACAGGGCGCTGGCCATTGTTCCGGGTTATAGCCTTAATGCTCCGTTCATGGAGAAGATGATGGGCGTCAGGGAGAAAATCTCCGTTCAGGATCTTCCTCAGCATTCCAAGGGAAAAGAGATGATCAGGGTATTGAGAATGATCGGCAGCATGATCTCCAATTACAGAAATATAGGATCGATGCGGAGGCAATTTGAGATTGATTTTGAACAGGTGATGGAACAATACGACGTCATGAATTTCGAATCCATGTCATCCGCTGAGCTGGAAGCTGCTTACAGATCCTTTGAGGCCACCTTGCTCAGAAAGTGGAAAGCGCCTATGGTCAACGATTTTTTTGTGATGATCCTCTTTGGTACTTTACAGAAACTGGTGATCCGTTACCACATTGACACCTCTGGTACGCTGCATAATGACCTGCTGTCAGGATCCAATGATATTGTTTCTACCCAGCCTATAGTGAGATCGGTAGAGATCATTAAAGCGATCGATGCAGACGAAGGATTTGCCCGGAAATTCCTGAGCCTGGATGTGGATGGGCTGAAAAATTTATATTTATCCGGACAAGTGCCGGTGAAGATATTCGGGCTTATCGAAAATTACCTGGACAATTGGGGAAACAGGACTTCCGGAGAATTAAAGCTCGAAACGGAAACTTATATCCAACGCCCCGAGCTGTTTCTGAAATATCTGCAATCAGGTCTTCGCCAACGAATACACATATCTTCTGGCTCTGCCCGGAATCAGCTTAAAGATGCTGCAGAGCAAAAGGTCCTGAAGGCATTAAAAAATAAACCGCTTAAGAGACGCATCTTTAATTATGTGCTGCAAAAAACCAGGGAGCTCGTATCCGGTCGTGAGAATATGCGTTATGCACGGACACGTGGTTATGGTGTAGTACGCTCCATTTTTATTGCAATTGGAAAGAATTTTGAGCGGGAAGGGAGCCTGTCCGCATATCGTGACATATTCTATCTGACGCAGGAAGAAGTATTTTCATCAATAAAAGATTCCCATGCAACCGGCTTGAAAGATATAGTTTCCGAACGAAAGGCAGAATATGCACGATGGGCTTATGAGCCGCCTCTCAAAGAACGGTTTACCACCTATAGCGGGCAATATACAGGTGAAAACTACCGGGAGATCACGACCGGCGGAAATATGGAGAGTAAAGAGCTGCTGAAAGGCCTTGGGTGCTGCCCGGGTGTGGTTCGTGCCAAAGTAAAGGTGGTCACGGATCCTCTTTTGGCGGATGATATGAACGGGGATATCCTGGTCGCTAACCATACCGATCCGGGATGGATCACATTGTTTCCTGCATCTTCAGGTATTATCGTCGAAAAGGGGAGCCTGCTCAGCCATTCGGCCATTGTAAGCCGGGAGATGGGCATTCCCTGTATCGTTGGTGTGGTCAATGCCGCGAGCTATCTGAAAACAGGGGACCTCATCGAAATGAACGGTACGACTGGCGTGATCAGGATATTAAAAAATGAAGCGTAAAGGAAATATAGATCATATCGGCGAAAATTCCGTCATACGATACGCCAATGTATGGGAAGACGCGCACGTCCTGCGGCAGGGGCTGTTCATACAACCGGGTGACAGGGTATTGTCCATCGCTTCAGGAGGTGACAACTGCCTGGCTATGTTATGCGACGACCCGTCAGAGATCGTGGCGACGGATATCAATCCGGCACAGCTTCACCTGGTCAGGCTCAAGATCTCAGCGATCCGTTACCTTGAGAGAGATGAAGCGCTCTATTTCCTGGGATATAGGGAGACGCCCGTTTCACAAGACAGAATAGGAATTTTCAACCGGTTGAAAGGTGATCTGCCGTCAGAAGCCAGAATGTTTTGGGAAAACCGTTATGAAGCAATTTCTGCCGGGATCATCCATTCCGGAAAATTCGAGAAGTATTTCCGGATATTTGCCAACTATGTTTTGCCGTTGATCCACCGCAAAAAGACCACACTTCAGCTCATCGCTCCCAAGTCTGCAGAAGAGCAGATCCGTTTTTACAACGAAAAGTGGAATACGATACGATGGAGATATTTGTTCAGGTTGTTTTTCAGCCGATCCGTTATGGGTTGGCTGGGACGCGACCGATCATTTCTGAAGGAGGTCGAGGTCGATGTGGGATCACATATTTTTCAGATGGCGGAAAATCACCTTACCGATGTTCAGGCTCAGCATAACTTTATTCTGAGGTACAATCTGACCGGCTCATTTGGTGATGAGATACCGGATTACCTGCAGGGGAAGAATTTTGAAACTGTCAGATCCCGTCTCGACCGGCTTACATTGTTACACGGATATATCGAAGATATTCCCCGAAGTGCTGCGCGGTTCAACGCAATGAATCTCTCCGATATTTTTGAATATATGGATCATTCATTATTCAGAAGAACCGGGAAACAGCTATTGGAGATTGCGGCGCCCGGATGCCGTATTGCATACTGGAACCTGATGGTAGAGCGGAGATTATCCCTGATCTTGCCGGCCGGCTATAATTATTTAAAAGATCTGTCGGAGGCATTGAAACGAAAGGACCGGGGTTTCTTTTATAAATCATTCATAACAGACCAGGTAAAATAATTACAAAATGAAGTTTGTGATCCTTTCTTTATTGTTTTTGGCCTTGTTTGCATTTGCTGAAACGCTGTACCGCAGGTATCACATTAAAGCTGAATATACACGCAAAATTGTGCATATCGGAACCGGTTTGCTGACGCTGCTTTTCCCGGTCATGCTCCATAGCCATTGGGAAGTGCTGATCCTCTGCCTTGCCTTTGCGATCCTCCTTATCATCAGCCAGCGAACGGCATTACTGCCATCTGTCAACGATATCCGGCGTGTGTCCTATGGAAGCCTCGCTTTTCCGCTTGCGGTATGGTCGGTATTCTTTATCTCGGAAAAAATGGAATATCCTCCGTCGATGGGCCATGCATCACGATTGTATTTTTATATACCATTGCTGACGATGACATTGGCTGATCCGGCGGCTGCGCTTGCCGGAAGAAAATGGCCTTTAAAAAAGTTCAGGATCGGCGCAGGAACAAAATCGCCTGGAGGCTCAATGGCTTTTTTTGTTGTTACGTTCATATTGAATATACTTCTGTTACAATATTTTACTACAATGACTACGGCTGAAGTATGGTTATTGGCGGCCCTGGTTGCCATGACAAGCTGCATGGCAGAATTTTTTACGCCATATGGCCTGGACAATCTTTCCGTACCGGTTGTGGCTACGCTGATGCTTTATTTTGGAATTAATTATTTTTCATTTTGAGCACACCTAATATATAGAAATATGACGTATATTTTTGATAATTAACGCTAAAAGCGATGTGGAAAATAAGCCCGGAACAGAATATTTCAAAATGGATCGATGAAGTCAATTCATTGGCTGAAAAAATTGACTATAAAGAAGCGCTGCAAATAGACCGGGATCATTTTTACACGGGAATAGTGATGCAAGACCCGGAGGGCACGGTAGTCGCTGCCTGCATCGTATATCGTAATCCGGCGATGCAGGTCTGCGGGCAACAGGCCTTATCCTTTGGCAATGTGCTGGTCATCCATGAATCCGGGATTTTAGATGATCTGATAAGCTATGTGAAAAAAATTGCTGCCGGGCTCGATATAGATCAGGTGATAGGGCCTTTAAACGGGTCCACCTGGAATTCATACCGGATCGCGGTTTCGGGAGAGGGCCGGAAATATTTCCTGGATCTGGACCACCCGGCCTATTATGGAAAGCTGTTCGAAGATGTGCGTGGTTTAAAAGTGATCAATAAATATTTTTCCACTATAGACTATGACCTGAACCCCCTGGCTGAGCCGTATCAAAATGCTCTTTCCTTTTTTTCTGAAAAAGGTATCGTCATCCGGGATTTTCTAACGGATTCTTACGAAACAGAGCTAAAAAAAATATACCTGGTCTGTGAACAGGCATTCCGGGAAAGTCCTTTTTATACTCCCGTGACTTTTGAAGTGTTCAAAGAAAAATATATTCCGATCAAACCTTACCTGGATCCGGAGTTGATCTTAATGGCATACAAAGGCAGCGAGCTGGTCGGATTTATATTTGGAATAAGGGACCTCTGTAACCGGGATGCTAAAGGTGTCATTGTAAAAACGATGGCCAGAAAACCGGGCACCGGCATCAGGGGATTGGGTATGCATATGTCCGCTTACTATCATTATAATGTGGCCAAGAGCGGTTATCAATACATGATCCATGCTTTTATGGCAGAAGATAATCTCTCCCGTGCAATAGCCGAAAAATTTAACGGTAAAATATTGAAAACGTATCATTTATACGCGATAAATTCTTAAACTCATAACTATGAAAATTTTTAAAGGTATCTTATTTGTCCTGCTTCTGCTGTTGGGGCTTGTATTTATTTTCACCCCCTATCGGAAACATAGTGATATATACGATGGGAGCAGGTTTATCAGCAATGAAATCCTGATCAATGCGCCGGCCGGAAAAGTGTATCAATACCTGGGCAATAGTGACAATGCTTCAACGTGGTCGGTTTTTGTAGATCACATCATACCGCTCAATGCAGACTCTATACCGGACGGCCAGGTGGGCTCCAGAAGGCGATGTTACAAAAATGCGGATCAAAAGGGTCTTCAGTGGGACGAGACCATACTTATCAATGAAACGAATAAACGCCGGCGGATCTCCTGCTATAATCTGAAAGGCTTCCCTATGGTGGCAGACAATATTGCCACGGAACAGATCTATACACCCACAGGTGACGATCGGACAAATTTAAAATTTACTGTCTTTTATTTGAAAGAGCCGGATCGCTGGACTTTTTTTAAAACCATAATCGGAGGCTGGTATATAAAATATATTTTTTATAGAAATATGGAAAATATCAAAAAAGAGGTAGAAAATCTTCCCTTATAATGAATATCTATCATCTTTTCCAAAGGCATGCGGAAGCAAATCCCGGGGAGATTGCATTTATCTCCGGAAAGGGCAGGTGGACGTATCAGCAGATGGATAGGGAAATACAACTGCTGGCGGCTCAATATCATCAGAAAGGGATCCGGGCAGGCGACAGAGTGCTGGTCTTTGTTCCAATGAGCTATAAGCTCTACCGTTTGTTATTAGCGCTGTTCTATCTCGGCGCAGTCCCGGTATTTATCGATGGCTGGGCGGGATGGAAGCGGCTAAATAGGTGTTGTGACATAGCCCGGTGTAAGGCTTTTGCCGCATCGTGGCAGATCAGGCTTGTCGCATTATTTTCATCTGCTGTTCGCAGGATCCCGATAAAAATAGGAGCGTCTTATAGATCCGGTGCAGCAGCCATTCCTCCCGTCTCTGTCCGGGAAGATCATCCTGCCATCATAACTTTTACCACAGGAAGTACCGGCGCTCCGAAGGCGGCTGTCCGATCGCATCATTTTCTGGATATTCAGCAACAGATCTTGAACGAAATTATCCGGCCTGATCCCGGAGATATAGTGATGTCCAATCTTCCTATCCTTGTTTTTGTCAACCTGGCTTCAGGCTGTACGACGTACCTGGCGGATATCAGTGAGAAGAAGATGGCAAAAGCGGACTTTTCCCGCTTGATAGATGAATTAAATAAGCATCGGGTCAGTAGATTAATATTATCCCCGTTCCTTCTCGATCAGCTGATGAGCGCTTCCGAAAAGAGCAATAAAAAACCGGAAACGGTAAAAAAGGTCTTCACCGGCGGCGGACCTGTATTCCCGGGTCAGGCGGCATTTATAGAGCGGATTTTGAAACCTTGTGAATTTAAGGTCGTCTACGGATCTACTGAAGCGGAGCCTATCAGCATTGTGGATGGAGGCATCCTGGCATCCAGCGCTATTGACCATGGGCTGTTGGCCGGTGATATTCACAAAGGTATTTCAGTCAGGATAATCCGTTCTACCAACCGGCCTTTGTATTGGGAAGATGTCGAGATCCTTGAGGAAGGGCCGGATGCCGTCGGTGAGATTATAGTTGCAGGAGCACATGTTTTGGACACTTACCTCAACAATGAGACGGCATACCAATTTGTAAAAATCAGGGACCCGGAAGGCAGGATATGGCATCGGACAGGCGATAGCGGATTTATGGAAAATGGCAGGCTGTATTTATGTGGCCGGTGCAGCTCATTGATCTGTTTTGAAGGCAGGCTCATCAAGCCGTTTATTGTCGAAAATGCACTCAAGTGCTTAGCCGGCATTGAAAACGGCACTGTATTACTACACAAGGACATCCTCGTATTTATTATAGAAAAGAACCGGCTGTATGATGAGTCCCTGACAAGGAGTATTATTTCCGGTTGGGGTTTTATGCGCTTTGATATAATGATAACAGATAAAATGCCTAAGGATCCACGCCATCATACTAAGATCGATTATGCACGATTGAGGCTTTGGCTGGAATCCGGCCGGATGAAAAAATGATCCGGCGGCATGAAATGATATCTTCATACCTCTGTGTTGAACTTGTGTTCTTTAATATGTTGATTGTCAAGAACTTATTGGCTTATTAAGAAGCCTGAATAAGATAACGCTCACTCTTCTGTCACATGAGCAGTAATAGATTCCCGCCTCATCGCTCCCAGCGTTATCCCATACTGTGCCAGCATATACGTCGCCATAATGACCAGACCGGCATGCGGAAATGACAGCTTGAACTTATTAATAGCCAGCACGGTATCCGATGTTACAAATAAAAGGGCTCCGATCGCCACCAGCCAATAAGCCGCTCCCCGGACATTTCCCCAACGGCTCCAGGCAAAAATGGCCATCACGGAAATGATGACAGCATAAAATAACACCGGCATCTTTAAAGGCCCTAAGCCGGGCGCCAATAAGGAATACAGAAGGTAGGAATAGGTCCCGAAAAACGCTATGGCAAAAGGCAACAGCCATACCGGCCGGCCTGTGGCCTTTTTTACATCTTCAAAAAAAGCCGAAGCATATGCAATCTGTGCGATCAGGAATGCTCCCAGACCAATAAGGAAAAGAGAGGCGTTGAAAGGAACCAGCATCAATACGACGTCGCCGATCCAGGACCAGATAAGGGCGGCAAAGACCTTTTTAGAGAAACGATCCTTTAATCCTTTATTCAGGTAGAAATATGCCATGAGCAATGCCACGATCAGAGGCTTGGTCGATATCTCCAGCCATCTTACCCCGAAATGAACAGCGGTCAGATGGACGAAAAAAAGAAGGAAGAACAATAGATTAAACTGTCTGGCCGGCATGATCCCTGATCTTTTTGAATACAATTAAAAAATAAATCACTGAAATAGCCTGGACGATGGTAAAGACCATTTTCCATACCACGTATTTTTCTCCCGGAAATAAAAGTACCAGGAAAAAGGATGCTATCAGCCTGGTCCATTCAAATACGGTCAGCCATTTATTATTTTCAAACAATGCACCGCAGCTTACCAGTGTTGCTATGATAAATACGGCAGCAGCCACATTCTGTACCGTTTCCAGATGCATGTACGAAAACAGCAAAGCCGACCCGGCGGCCAAGGCTATGACAAACTGATACAGGCTGTACATCGACAAAGAAAACCGTGCCGAACCATCAAATTTTTTGTAATTCACGACGTCGATGCCGGGAGCGGGCTGATAACCGCCCAGGTATGCAGGCTGCCAGCCGGGAGCCTTAAAAAATACCATAACCCTGTCTTGCCAGTTGCGCGCCTTGGCTGATAAGGCGGCCAGGTCAAACCAGTAATGAAAGTTGGCCCAAACGGGGTTCCAGCTTGCCAGGGGCTTTGTGATGCCGTAATACACCGGCTCTTCCTCTTTCTGAAAGGTGCCGAACATCCGGTCCCAGATGATCAGGGTGCCGGCATGGTTCTTGTCGATATATTTCGGGTTGGAGCCATGATGCACCCGGTGATGGGATGGTGTATTGATGATGTATTCCAGCCAGCCCATATTGCCGATGGCCCTGGTATGGATCCAGAATTGGTATAGTGTATTGAAAGCGCTGATCGTAAGAAACATGATGGGATCAAACCCGAGAAATGCCAGAGGCAGGTAAAATACCCAGCTGAACCAGCCCTGGAACCATGACTGGCGCAGTGCCACGGTGAGATTGTACTCTTCCGACTGATGGTGCACGATATGGGCCGCCCAAAGTGCATTGACCTGGTGGCTCATGCGGTGGAACCAGTAATAGAAAAAATCAACGCCTGTAAACAGCAATATCCACACAAGCAAGGTAGAAGGCAGATCAAACAGCCGCCAATGATCATAGATGTACTTATAACCGAAAAAAAGGGCGGTCTTCATAAAGATACCGGTGATCTGCTGGCCGATACCCTGGCTCAGATTGGCGATGGAGTCATTGAGCCGGTAATAGTTGAGCCTGTTAAAATAGGAATATGCCAGCTCAATAGCGATGAGGATGAAAAAGACCGGTATTGAAAGAGCGATATAATCCACATGCATGGCATCAATTTTGTACCAAATTTAAACATTGCTACCTGTCATACAAAGAATTGCATCGCCTTTCGCTCAACAATTCGGGTATTCTACTGTCCTAATAGTTGTGGAAAACCTGACTCATGGCCGGATCGTACTTTTTGACGGAGTGTGTAATCTCTGCAACTCTTTTGTGATCTTTATTATCCGTCACGACCGTGGGGAGCGCTTCCGGTTTGCAGCGTTGCAGTCCGGCTTTGTACAAAGCCATCTTTTACCACACTATCCGGAGATCGCTCAGCTGGATACTGTCCTGTATTACAGGGATGGGAAGATGTATGACCGTTCTACGGCAGCGTTACTTATCCTGAGAGATCTGGGAGGATGGCCATCCTTGCTATACGGAGCGATCATCGTGCCCCAAATAATAAGGGACCGGGTATATAACCTGATCGCAAAAGGGAGATACCGGCTTTTCGGCCGGAGGGAACAATGCATGCTGCCGACTCCTGATCTGAAACGCAGATTCTTCGAATGAGATCCGGAATTCTGCTTATAAACTATTCCCACCAGATCTCAAAGCGGGTCATGCCTGTGATTGCATCATTAAACAGGCGAAACTGGGCATGGTGCAGCTGCAGGATCTCCCGGGTTATCATCAGGCCCACGCCCTGACCTTCCGTTTTGGTGCTGTAAAAAGGCCGGAATAGATTGGCCGCATAGACCTCACTGACCCCACAGCCGTTGTCTGCGACATACCAGCCGTTTCTGTCCTCCAGGATGCCAAGGGTGATCTTCCCGTTTTCGCCGATAGCCTCAAGGGCGTTTTTAATGAGATTGGTCATCACCTGCTCCATCTGGACGACATCCATATCGACTACAACCGTCCTGCCGGCGTCGACTGTGATCCCGATCCCGGCCTCCGCACAACGTATCTGCCACAGGCGGGCCATGGATGCCAGGAAGGGGCCAAGCTCGGTTGGCAGCCTGTGTGGCTGGCTGATCCGTATGACCCGTGCAAAGTTTTTCATAAAGCCGGTCAGCTTTTCATTTCGTTCGAGAGCGACCTTCAGCCCCTCGTTCAGATCTTCATCCAGCCCATTTTCATCGCCATGCTGGATCACAGTCTGGATGATGGAATTGACCGCACCCATGGAGTTGTTTACTTCGTGGGCCATCATGCGGATCACTTTACCATAGGCTTCTTTTTCAGATTGCAGCAGCTCGGCAGTGAGATCTTCGATCAGTATATACTTCCTCAGGAAGCCCTTATGGATGATCTTACCGGTATGGATGCGGCAGTTTTTTCCGTCGCTGAGCCGGACGATCTTTTGCGTCGCTCCATCCTGGCTGTTGAGCAGCTCGCTGAACTCCCGGAACACGGAAGCAAAGTGTATGGACCGTAGCGCTTCCGGACCGAGGATATTCTGCGCAGTGGGATTGATAAGATCGATATTGCCGTCGTAATCGAGAATTATGATACCGACCGGGGCGAGACGGATAAAGTTCTCCAGAAAAATGTTCTGCTCCTCTGCTTTACCTCTTTCTTCGCCCAGCCGCTGCATCATTGTATTGTATACGTCGATCAGGCTGTCGACCTCCCTGGATCCGGTGTGCAGGAGCCTCGTGTTGAAATCCCTGTCACGTATCGCATTCCCGCCGAGGTGCATCAGCTCTATGGGGCGTATAAGCGATCTGAACAGGTTATGACAAAGGAAAAATGAGATCAGTACCACGACCTCAAATAAAAGAAAGAGCCACTTATTGTCCGACAGCAAATGATACACCGCCACGACAAGCAGCATATGCACCAGGATGACGATGAGCCAGTATTTAACCCTTAGGCTCATGGGGTATGTCATATTTAGCCAGGCGCCTGTAGAGCGCGCTGCGTGTCAGGCTCAGAGCACGGGCCGTTTTGCTGATGGAGTGCTGATGAAACTCGAGCGCCTTGTAGATCATCTGGCGTTCCATCTCTTCCAGGCTCATCTGTCCTACTTCGGGGAGCATAATGTCTGCGCCCGGACTCCTGCCGCTGCCGGCAACCTTGACAAAATCATCGACGGTAAGCTCGGGCTTGTGCATATGGATGAGAACCGCCCTTTCTACCATATTTCTAAGCTGCCTGATATTGCCGGGGTAGTCCTGTTGCTTTAGCCAGTCATACGTAGCCGGGCCGATCAGAGGTATTTCCATATTGTAGATCGTGCAGACCTGCCTTATAAAGTGATCGGTCAGAGGGCGGATATCTTCCCGGCGTTCCCTGAGCGCAGGCATATGGATGGTGATGAGGTTGATCCTGTATAACAGATCTTCCCTGAAGGTATGATCCCGTACCATAGCTGCAAGGTCTTTGTTGGTGGCGCTGATGATACGTACGTCGGTCTTTTTTGTCTCGCTGCTCCCCAGCACTTCATAGGTCTTTTCCTGCAGCACACGCAGGAGCTTGACCTGTGCGGGCAGAGGAAGATCGCCTATCTCATCGAGAAAGATAGTGCCCTTATGAGCTTTCGCAAAACGCCCTTCCCTGTCACTCTGCGCATCGGTAAAGGCTCCTTTCTTATGCCCGAACATTTCACTTTCGAAAAGAGAAGTGGAGATACCTCCCAGGTTGACCTTGATAAAGGCTTCCTTGCTCCGTTTGCTGAGGGAGTGAACCATCTCGGCGATCACTTCCTTGCCGGTGCCGCTTTCGCCGGTGATCAGGATGCTGGCGTCAGTAGGAGCTATATGGCGCACCAGCTGCAGGATCTCCAGGAATTCGGGGCTTTGGCCTATGACCGCCGGATCCTCAGCAGGGCTGGCATCGGCTGGGTTAGCTTTTTTCAGCAGAAAACGGATGGATTGAAGCAGGTGCTCATTGTCCCAGGGTTTGGCGATAAAGTCCCTGGCTCCCAGCTTCATCCCTTCCACTGCCAGCTGGACCGTCGCCCAGCCTGTCATGAGGATAACAGGGACATGGGGATCCTCCTCCACGATCAGGCGCAGCAACTGAAGACCTTCCCTGCCGCTTGTTTCGATATTGAAGTTCATATCGAGGAGCACCACATCGGGGCCGATCTGCCTGACCAGGGGCAATGCCTCGACAGGGCGGTGACAGGCATGGATCTCAAATCCTTTTTTCCGCAGGAACAGCGAGATACCCGTTACGACGGCGCGATCATCATCGATGATGAGAACTTTAGGACTGGCAGTAAGCTTCATTTTCAATACAAATATAGTTTATACCTTATAACCCGTCATTGATGAGACATCGATAGGTATTGACAGAAATAACGGATCACTGAGCACGGATATTCCCAGGGAGTGCTTATTCTTCATGCAACGCCCTTGCCGGCTGGATCGCGGCGGCCTGCCGGCTCGGAATAAATGCGCACAGCAAAACAAGCATGATAAGGATGAGTGTGACAACACCGATCGCCTCGTAAAAAATACTGTCATCGATATCAATGACCTTAAGCAACGGCACCTGGATGGCAAACAGGATCCCTGCCAGGATGGCCAATACGGCCAGCCCAAGCGTCTCCAGCACAAACTGTGAGGAAATATCGCTTGTATGGGCGCCGACCGCCCTTCTGAGGCCGATCTCAGATCTCCTTTTATTAATATTATACCACAACACGCCAAAGAGTCCCAGGGAAATATTGATACAAAGAAATGCGCAGATGCTCAGCAAGGCGATGATCGGGATCCATCTTGACCGGGCATTACGGCTTTCTTCCTGCTCCAGCGATTTGATGACGAATGAATTGGATTTGGTGACGTTCTTGACGATGTTGTTGATCGTCTCCTGTTCACCCAGGGGTGTACCGGGCTTCATCTTGAGCAGGATAAAATTAAGATACTTCTCGGTGTGCCGGCGTAGTAAAAGCGACATGTTGGCAGGCTCATCAAACTTACCTTTGTACCGGTAATCTTTCATAACCCCTACTATCCTGTGTTCCCCGTTGATAGGTATTATGCTGTCCAGCATATTTTTACCGGGGAAGAAATTTTTAAGAAATAATTCATTAACGATGATCGGAGGGTATTTTGATAAATGATCCTGCTCGTTAAACCAGCGTCCGGAAGTGATCTGTATGCCCATTGCAGGACCAAAGTCAATATCAACTTCCGCGTATCTGGTGGAGATATTAAATCCCAGGTTGTCATTAGAAGTTGTTGATGTATTATTTAAATAGGGAGCACTCGAATTGCTTGAGCCGACACTTTCGACCAGAGGACAGTTTTTTAGCTCATTCTTTAGCTGATCCAGCTGATTGGCGGCTTCAGTGGAGTCTTTATAATAAAAATCGTCCATGCTCACCATCCAGTGGTCTTTGGTCTCAAAGCCGAGTGGATATTTTAGCTTCTTCAGCTGGAAAATAATAAAGCATACGGATGCAAAAAGCACTAAGAAAGCGAGAAATATCTCGAGCATCATAAGCGCATTGGTCTTACGTTTAGCCCATAATAGCTGAAATATATGGCGGATCATATTTTATGTTGTTTAAGAGCGTTGACAATAGGGAGTCTGGACATTTTCCAGGCAGGCAGAAGGCCGGAAAAGATCCCGAATAAAATGGCGATAAGGAAACAGGTAATAAAAAAAGTAATATTGACGGTTAGCTTAACATTGTCCAGGACTAGGCTGGTATTGATAAAATAAATGGCGATTATGGCCAGGATAAGGCCGATGATCCCGCCGAGTAAGGTCTGAACAATGTTTTCGAATACAAATTGAAACAGGATATTGCCCGTATGAGCTCCGAATGCTTTACGTACGCCAATTTCGGAAGAGCGTTCCATGACGCGGCTTATATTCAGGTTGACCAGGTTGAGCACCGGCAATATGACAAAAAGCGCGATGAACCCTCCCATGATCAATAATACTTTTCGCCAGGCCCTGCTTCCGTCCTCATCATAGATCAGCTCCTGGGCAAAATTTTCCCGGTAAGTAGTCGCTTTTGACTCTATGGCATTGAACTGGTCGGGCCTGAGCACCGGCAGCTTATTGCCGGTTTGTTCTATCCGGCGTTTAACAGCCTGGATATCCTGGCCATCCCGGATCTTATAAATGGCCATATATGCTCCAAAATAATCGTCCGGATCATTTTTCTCAGGATATACCGTATAGGGTATAAAAGCATCGCTGTTGATGTATTCACCGGAAGGCCTCGGGGGCTTGACAACTCCCACTATCCTGTAGTTTTTTTCATCCATCCCGATCTCTTTGCCCAGACAATGATCGGCCTCTCCAAAATAATGTTTTGCAAGCTTTTCGGTGACCACGGCGACCCGGGCATTATTTTTGATCTCCATATCGTTGATGGGCCGCCCTTCCGTAAAGACAAAATCAAAGACCTTCCAGTATTGTACATCGATCAGGGCTGTTCTGATCGTCATCTTCGAATTATTCCTGTAGACATCAAAGGTAGAATGTGGTGACATAAATGTAGCCGCCTCTACGCCGTCTATGTGGCTGAAATGCTGCTCCAGCAACCTTCTGCTGAAGCCGCTCATGCTGACCGAACTGGGCTCGTCCCGCCGCTTGACCTGGATGGTGGAATCGATTACAAAACGACCGTTCTGATCGATTGTATCCCTCTTTTTGATGGTGTCATTTTCATAATACAACTGCGAGAGGAATGGCGTGAATATCAATCTCTGGTTGTCAGAAATAGGAGGGTTGGATCCGAATTGCGTTTCGAGATAGGCAGCGATGAGCATCAGCACCATCAGGGTAAAGCTGGTGCCAAAAAGGCTGATAAAAGTGAAAAACTTTTTCCTCGCAAGTACTTTGAAGGCAAGCTTGATATAGTTGGCAAACATTTGATTGATTTTGATTATATTAAAAAATCTACGGCATCACCGATTACGATTTTTATGTGATCTTATGGGAGAAATGACAGTTGTCCGGATCCAATGAGATCGATATCATTTTCCTAAAAATCCGTCGGATTATTCCGGTTAATTTCCTACCCGTTTGCCGTCGAACAGCCGCAGCAGCTTATGGGTCTTATGTGCCATATTCTCGTCGTGGGTGACCATCACGATCGTGGTCCTCAATTCTTCATTGAGGCGCAGCAGGATCGACATGACCTCATTGCCCATCACGCTGTCGAGGTTACCCGTGGGCTCGTCGGCAAGCAGGATGGAAGGCCGGCCTACAATGGCTCTTGCGATGGCCACCCGTTGCTTCTGCCCGCCCGACAGCTGGCTTGGATAGTGATGTGTGCGGTTCTGCAGGTTGACGGAGTTTAATGCCTCGAGCGCCATCTGCCTGCGTTCCCGGGCCGGAATATTCCTGTACAGCAGGGGCAGCTCGACATTGTCAATCACCGGCAGATCCGGGATGAGATGAAAGCTCTGGAAGATAAATCCCAGCTTTTCATTTCTGAACCTGGAGGTCGTCTTTGTATTATAGTCAGCGATCTTCTGCCCGTCGATCTCGATGCTGCCGTCGGTCGGCTCATCCAGAAGGCCGATGATGTTGAGCAGGGTACTTTTGCCACATCCCGACGGGCCCATGATGGAGATAAACTCGCCTTTTTCAATATGGAGATCGAGATGGTGCAGGGCAGTGGTCTCAATGGTATCGGTGCGGTACACCTTCGAAATATTATTCAATCTGATCATAAGATATAGAGCTTTTAAATTTTTGTATTGGTTGTAGGGTCAATTCCGGTCAGCTTTCTGACCTCGTAAATGCTGATGAAATAGTCTCTCAAAGCCAGCAGGTAATCCATGCGCAGGCGGTCCTTTTCTTCCCTGGCCAGGTTGAGGTCCGTGAGGCTGATCCGTCCCATGACATAACGTTCGCTGGATATCTGGTACCGGGTTTCCGATTTGGCGCGTATCGTTTCCAGGGCGGTGATCCGCTGGCGGATATTATTCAGAAAATCGACCTGGTTATGAAGAGCAGTGACCAGCCCGGCTTCACCTTGAGCGGCATTCAGGCCGGCTATTTCTACCTGGCTCCTGGCGATGGCGTTGGCATGACGCGCACGACCCCAATCCACGATAGGTACTGACAGTGTCAGGTTCAGCCGTTCTTCGATATAGGGTGACCTGTAGATCTCTGCCAGCTCCCGGGAGCCCCTGGCCCAGCCGAAGCTACCGGTCACATTGGCCTGAAAGCCATAATCTACCCTGGTCTTTGCGGCATTCATCCTGGCTTCTTCCAGTGTATACTGATTCTCCAGCAGGGTGGGAGCATGGAGCTTCATATGAGCTTCAAGCATCGGGGCGTTGATATCCTGTGCCATAGCCTGCTGTGGAAGCAGATAGATAAAGGTCGTATCCAGCTGGTCTGTCCTGAGGAATGCATTCAGGGCCCTTATAGCCGCACGCTCTTCATAAGCCGCGCTTTCATACAGGATATCGGCGTTTTCCAGGCCGGTTTCGATCTGCAGCTTTTCCTCTACCGATATTTTTCCCATTTCCAGCCTGGCCTCTGCGATAGTGTCCAGCATCATCTGGTTGGCCCGGTTGCTGAGCGCGATCGATTTGTTTTCGCGGGCTATAAGGATGTCAAAATACAATTGAACGATCCTGCCTTTGATATTTTCCTTTTCAAAATTATACGCCGACTCACCCAACTGCAGGGCCAGCGGTTGCAACAGGCGATCCCAGCGATACGGGTTGAAGCCGAAAACCGGCTGAATGAAGCCTATGCGTACGGGTATGCCGTTATACGACCTCGTATCAAAGCTAAAGTCATCAAACCGCTGCAATTCCGACATGGCAAACACGGTCCCGCCGGTCAGACCGATATTCTGCTGCAGCGTCAATCCAACCAGGGCATTGTTCTGTGATATGGACTGAAACACGATGCTGCCATTGGGCTGAACGATCTGAGTCGAGGTCTTCGAATAAGCAGGCGCCTGAAGATTGAAACCAAGCTGTGGCCGCATCCCGGCACGATACAGCTCAAACCTGTCTATGCTCTGCTGCCGTGCCAACTGGTTTATCTTCTGTGCATTGGACTCCGGCAGGTAACGGTCAAAGAGATCTTCCAGGCGGATGGCCTTCTGGCATTGCGCAGCCATGACTGGGATCAGCAGAGAAAGCAATATTATAACTCTCATAACGGCTTATTTTAAGATGATCTGGTCGAGATTTTCGTAATCACGTACATCGGAGATGATGATCCGGTCGCCGGCTTTGGCGCCCGATACGATCTGGACCTCATCCGCACCTGACATGCCTTTGGTTATTTTTCGCCGTACGGCCTTATCGCCTTCCACGAAGAAGACATCCTGGGTGCTGGCACCGTTAAATGCTTCCCCATTGCGGATCTTGAGCACTTGGGTCAGCCGGCCGGTTACGATGAACACCTCTACACGCAGGTTGGGCTTCAGCGCCTTGCTTTTATTTTCCGCAAGCTCTATGATAAACTGGATCGTATTGTTTTCAACGGCGGGCAGGATCGACGTGATCTCACCGTTGAGCATTTCCTGGTTGATCCTGACCTGGACCGGCGCACCCACGGACACATACTGGCTGTTGCGGTCGGAAACACTGGCCTCGATCTTATAAGCGTTGAGGTCAGCTATTTTTACCAGGGGCTCACCCATACTGACCGTCTTTCCGATGTCCTCATTGATCCAGGTGATGACCCCTGCGGCAGGGGCGAAAACACTTGTTTCAGACAGCTTTTTCTTCAGCTCGGTCAGCCTTTTGGCCTGGATCTGGTATTCCAGCTCGAGATTCTTTTTGTCGGGTATATTCGCTTTACGCTTGAACTGTAGTTCATTGATGAGCATTTTTTGCTCGATCGCAGCCTGTCGAAGGTTGAGCTCGGCGCGCTCGACCTCCTCATTGGTCGCTCCTCCTATCCTGTTGAGCTTTTTCTGGTCCTTGATCTCTGCTTCTATTTCGGATATCTGGAGGCTTTTGAGCTGTTGCCTGAGATCGATATCCGTGAGATCTTTATCAAACTCCAGCTTCTGGCGGTCGATGCTGTTGCGCCGGAGCTCGAGCTCGTCCTTGAGCTTTTCATATTCCAGCTGTGTATAGGCCTTGTCGAGCTCCATGATAAGGCTACCAGCTGTGACCGCATCACCACGATGCAGCACGACACGCGCTATTTCAGTATTGACAGGAGCATTGATAACGCGTTCGAAAGCCGGGATCACGGTTCCGCTCGCCGTAATGGAGTTCTGTATGTCCCCGTTTTCGACGGTGGCGATCAGGAACCGGCTCGCTTCCGCCCTGCGTTGCAACAGGTACCTCGTGAGAAAGAACAGGCAGGCCGCAGCGGCGACAAATAATACGATCTTAAAATACCGCTTCTTTTTTTTCCGGTCTTGTTCCGATTTGCTGATTTCCTTATCCATTCAAAAAATGTATTTGAAAAAATAAGGGCAAGGGGTGTGCCAGAAATTTCTATAATGATAATTAGTTGTTTATATATTATATAAAATAAAATATTGTTCGAAAACGAACACGTATGTGGCAAAAACGGACACGTGCCGGTAGCCGGAAAGCCTTTTAATGCAGAAATAGAAAAATATGTACCCAAGCCTGGCAATGATATTTCAGAATACAGAAGGCGGGCTGATACGGATCATCCTCAGGATGGCCGGTCGTCGTTCCCGGATCTAATCGGGCTGCTTCGCCTTCTCTTTTTCCCGCATCTTGCTGTGATGCACCTGGTCGACCCTCGTCAGCCAGTTTTTTAATTCGTCCATACCCGGGTTGACACCGATGATCTGGCCCTGGTCATTGATCAGGTAAGAGGTAGGGATCTGTTTGATCTGGTAGAGGTTGGATATCTCTCCGCCGTTTTTAGGTTCGCGGAGATGGTAAGGCCAGGTAAGACTATCCTGGTTGATCACGGCACGCAAAGCCGTCGTATCATCATCCATGGCCAGCGATACGATCTCAAAGGTACCGTGGAGAGAGTCCTTATAGGTGCGGTACAGTTTGGACAGCTCAGGCATCTGCTTGCGGCAGGGCCCACACCACGTGCCCCAGAACTCCAGGAGCACCAGCTTGCCTTCCAGATCGTCGATGGAAAAGTTCTTACCATCGATGGTCTTCGTCTTGAAAGAAGGCACTTTTTCCCCGACCATAAATGCCGGCTTCATATATATAAACTGGTAGATAAAATAAACCAGCGCTGCAAGCACAAGAAAAATCACGACCTGAAAAATCTTCATCCCTAACCTTTTATATGATTAAAATATTTGATGCCACAATATTAGCGCTTTGTCCCGAAGTTTTCAGTTTGGCGTGGTCATTTTTATATACCGGGCTTCAGCAAATAATGCTTCTATAAGCACGCAAGATTGCCTGCCGGTTTCTCATCCCGCCTGATGTTACATTATTTATATGGGATTTTTACGGTTACAAATATGGGTTGCTCTTTTCGAGCTCAAGGCGTACGGGTTCAGGGACCAGGTAACGGATGGATTTTTTGGCGGCGATGAGCTGGCGGATATAAGTCGAGGAAATATCCAGAAGCGGGGCGTCGACAAGCCTGATATTGGGGTGCATGCCCGCAGGCCCGGGGTCGTATCCCGGCCTGCCGTATACGTATATGCTGTATCGCTCCAGCAACAGATCCCCGTTTTTCCATTTGTGCAGCGTAGGCACATTGTCTCCGCCCATGATGAGGGAAAACCTCTTTTCGGGATATTTTTCATGTAGATAAGCCAGCGTGTCGATGGTATAAGAAGGCCTGGGAAGGCTGAACTCTACATCACTTGCCGCAATGCGCGGATTATCCCCGATGGCGAGATACACAAGATGATACCTGACGCGGTCTTTTGCCAGGCTTTTTTTCTCCTTGAACGGATTCTGAGGCGAAACGACCATCCATACCTGGTCGAGGTCGGTCTCATTAGCCAGGTGGTTGGCAATGATCAGGTGACCGATGTGCACGGGGTTGAAAGAGCCGAAGAATAACCCGATGTGATCATTCATGATCTTATTCCTCCACCGGTCGCTTGGTCATCACAGGCATGACGAGCATAAGGATATTTTCGCCGACCTCATCTTCCTTCGGGGTCAGGATCGCGGCCTTGTTGGGCTGTGACAACAACAGGCGCACCTCACCAGACTCCAGGTTGCTCAGCGAGTCGATCAGGTATTTCGCATTGTAGGTCAGATCGATCGGCTCGCCAGTATACTGGCATTTGAGGACCTCGGTCGCTTCATTCGAGAAGTCGGGATCGAGCGTATTGATGTGGATCTCATTGTTCTCGATGTGAAAGCTGGTCTGATAGGTTGTCCTGTTGCCGTATACGGTGATACGCTTGAGCGACTGCAGCCATTCAAGCCGGTTGATGATGACCTCCTTATCGTTATTGAGCGGGATCACACCGTTGTAGTTAGGAAACTTTTGATCGATCAGCTTGCAGTATACCTTATAGTTTTTGTAGGCAAACATGATCTGGTTACGGTCATAATTGATGGTCAGGCTGCTGTCATCGTTGATGATGTGCTTCAGGATGGATACGGCCTTTTTAGGGACGACAAATGAGCCTTCGGCATTGCCATTGTCGTGAAACAGGGTGTATTTTACAAGCTTGTGCGCATCGGTAGCGGCGACCACGACCGCGTCAGGCTGAATGGTGACCGAAAGGCCGAGCATATTGGTCTTCATCTCATCGGTAGCAGCGGCAAATACGCAGGTACCCAATGCCTTGATAAAACGGTCCGCAGGAATAACAACGGAAGAGTCATTCTGGATATCCTTGATGCTCGGATAGTCTTCCACGTTGTTGCTGCTTGATTTGTAGCTGCCATAAGCCGAGATCATCTTGAGGCCGCTGTTCTCCTCATCGTATACCAGCTCGACTGGCTGCTCGGGCAATTCCTTAAGCGTATTGACGAGGATATCGCCGGGAAATGCAAATTTGCCGTTCTCGGAAGGAACGATGGTCGTCTCGGCTACTATGGTAAAGTCAAGGTCGGTAGAGGTAATATTCAGCTTGTCCCCATCGACCGTAAACAGGAAATCAGCCAGGATAGGGTAGACGGGCTTTGACGGAATGGCGCTCTGTCCTACCTGTAACATCTTGTATAATTCGCCGGAAGAAATTCTCAGATTCATCTGTATATATCTTTTTTATTGTAATAATCAATGATTGGAATAGCGCACCTGATCCTGCGGTCTATTCGTATGAAGAGGCGAAAGTAAGAAATCCCGGGCTATTTTTAAAAAGAATGGCCATCTGGAAATTTTAAATGATCAATTGCTGATATCAATCCCGGATATTTATTCCACCCTACTGCGGTTGTATATACCGTGGAACGGGTGGCTTTCAGGCCGTGTCAGACAGCCATCAGCGCGTTGGAGCGTTCCTTGTCCCATACGAGGGCGCTTGCTCCGAGAATGGCCGCATCGGCCTCGAAGAGCTCGCTTGGAATGATCCTGATCTTGTTGCGGAATAAGGGCAGGATGTTGCGTTCAAACGATTCGATCGTCGGTTTGAATAAGAGGTCGCCTGCCTTGACAAGGCCACCGAACAGGATAATCGCCTCAGGTGAGGTAGCCATGGCAAAGTTGGCCAACGCCATACCGAGGATCTTACCTGTATAAGCATATACTTCCCGGGAGAGCGCATCGCCCTTCATGGCGCATTCATATACGATCTTACTGCTGATCTCTTCGATCGGGTATGCCTGCATCAATGATTCGATCTCTTTTCTTTTTTCCAGGAACTCGATGGCGGTTTTGGTCAGCCCGGAGGCGCTCGCATACATCTCAAGGCTACCGTAAAGCCCTGTGCCCGGATGATACCGGCCGTCGGGTATAATGACCGTATGCCCGAGCTCGCCGGCGAAGCCGTCGTGCCCGTATATGAGCTGACCATTGGCTACGATGCCGCTGCCGACTCCCGTGCCAAGCGTGATCATGATGAAGTCACGCATGTTTTTTGCCGCGCCGTAGGTCATTTCTCCAATGGCGGCTGCATTGGCGTCGTTGGTTAGAACGACGTCGAGGCTGAACTTGTCTTTCATCATCTGTGCCATGGGTATGACACCCTTCCATTCAAGATTGGGGGCATGCTCGATGGTCCCTTTGTAGAAGTTACCGTTGGGTGCGCCCATCCCGATGCCTTTGATGTGTGAGATCCCTCCCGCATATTCAATGGCCGGCAAGACCGCGAGAAAGAGCTCGTCGATAAAGGACTCCACCTCTTTGTGATTGCTGGTCCTGATCGAACCCCGCTGTATTACCTTTCCCGCCCTGTTGACGATGCCAAAAGCCGTATTGGTTCCCCCGATATCGATGCCGATGGCCAGGTCATCACTGTTTATCATGCTTCAAGTCTTGATTAAAACAAAAAATCTTAATGCCCGCCCGAACCGGTTTGCTGATCGTAGTCTATGCCCTGGCTTTTCAATATTTGCTTTACCCGGAATGAGAAGAAGAGCAGATAGGCAAAACATGCGGCTGCCACCCAGAATGAAGCGTGGATGCCGTAACCTGCTGTTCCCGGGTTATTGATTTGCAGGAAGTCGGCAAGCTTGCCCTGGATTGGCGGAATAATGCCTCCTCCGAGGATCATCATGACCAGGAAGGCGGCACCCTGGGAGGTATATTTGCCCAATCCCGCTATCGACAGGGCAAAAATAGAAGGCCACATAATGGAACAGCACAGACCGGCGCTCAGGAAAGAGTATACCGCGACCGTCCCCGTGCTGAAGATACCGACCAGCATGGCAAATACAGCAAGCGAGCTGAAGATGATCATGGTGCGTACCGGCTTTTCATCACTTATATAGAAGGCAATGATCTGTACAATGATACATAAGATATACCAATACAGTGGTGTCATATCATACTGGGCAATGGTATTGGCCAGGAGCACGATGCCGAATGCTACTAGAGGAACAACAAAGGTCAGGATCCTCTTGGTCATGGTGGAGAAATTGAAAGCGGCGATGCTTCCCGCCCACCGGCCGATCATAAGGCTTCCCCAATACATGGAGATGAAAGGTGCTACCTGCGACGAGCTATACCCGCCGAAGGATCCCTGCTTGAGCAGTTCGGCAAGATTACTGCCCACGGAGACCTCCACGCCTACATAGAGGAAGATGGCGAGCATGCCCAGCACCAGTTGCGGATACTTGAGGGCCCCCCACCCGTTTTCGTTCTTCCTGGCGCTGGCGTTAAAAGAGACCAGGCTCAGGACGACCACACATAACGCGCCGAACAGCCAGTACATCCTTTTTTTCTCCAGCGGAAACTTCAGGGTGTCGTGCTGTGTCTGACTTTCATTCTTCAGCGTCGTGAGCTGAGTGATGCGGTCCGCTGTGTTCGGATCAGAGGCAGTCAGGCCCTGGAGTGAATCCAGTTGCTTGTTATATCCGGCAATGGTCGTTTCCAGTCTTGCGACCTCTTTGGCTTCCACGCTCCTGTAGCTTGCAAATACTGGAACAAACATGATGATAAGCAGGCCTGACATGATGAGCAGGCCATATAACGCTTTGCCTGCTTTTTCGGTTGGTTCTTTGATGATGCCGGATGGTACTTTTTTAGAGAAGTGGAACAATGCGGCGGCGGCTATAAATAAGGCGCCGACACAACAATAGAGCACGATCACCTTGGAAAGTCCCAGCGCGGCGATCTCTTCGTCGGATATGGCCTTGGCGGTTCCAAATAATGAGAGCGCAATAACGAGTGGTCCGATGGTCGTACCAAAGCTGTTGATGGCGCCTCCCAACGTGATCCTCGAGCTACCCGTGGCAGGATCTCCCAGCGCAGCGGCGAAAGGCTGGGCTGCTGTCTGCTGGATCGAAAATCCGAGCGCAACGATGAAAAGGCCCACAAGCATTCCCGCAAAAGTATTGGCATTGACGGCGATGATCATAGCGGCAGCGCCGATGGCAGAAAACAGCAGGCCATATACGATGCTCCGTTTATAACCCCACTTGCCTACTAGGTCATGTCCGCCAAATGCGCCATATGCAAACAGGATCAATGCGCCGACATAATAGGCCGTGTAGAATGCAAAGTCGATCAGCTGTGACTGGAACTGGTCGAGGCTGAAATAGTGCTTGCAGAACGGGATGAAAACACTGTTGCCCGCAGCTATAAATCCCCAGAAAAAGAAAACGGAGACAAGTGTGGTCAACCCTCCATAATTGGTCGGGATAGATGTCTTTTCCGCTTGTGGTGCGCTATGTGAGTCAGTCATTATTTATATTTCAAATAAAATGATATGTTTAAAAAATCTTACCAAGATAAATGAAATATATTCAATATAACAAATTATATTTTTGTCGAATTACAATATTTTGTTTTTCAATGATTTGAAATAACAAGATCAAAAGAAAATATTTTTTTGTTTGGCACAATTTCCTGCAAAGAAAATAAGGCTTCATTTTGCCAAAATAAAGGCTGATCCTGTTTTAAGCTTTTAATTGATACCTTTTGGCAGAAATTAATTATTCCTCTTTTACTTAATTCAAATGGAATTAAATTTTTTCTAAAAATAAGGTTGTTTTATCAATTTTATAATTATTTATTCAATCTGTTCAATTAAAGTACGGACTTTCAAATCCGAGCGTCATCATACCTGTTTTGATCTCAGGTGCGTTCATCATCAGCTTCCAGATCATCTGCGTTCTGTAATTCTCTATCATGACGATGACCGGTCCCTGGTCGATGGCGAGGGTCGAAGTGGCAAACCATGCCCTGTGCAACGAAAACCCGTCGTAAAATCCCATGGGGCCCCACAGCTTATCTCCCAGCTTGTAGTAGAAAAACCGCATCGCATCCAGGCTTTCCTGCGGAGTGTATGGTATGGATGAAAGCGCGGCGGTGGGAGTAATGACGCTTACATCGTTGTCCGGGCTGCTGGCCGTGTAGCCGTTGTATACGTCGCCGGCCGTGAGCCCCCAGCATTCCGCGCTATAGCCGTAATAACTCCTCGGATTGGCGATACAATGCGCCCTGTTGATCAGCGTATGCGCCCTGGTCTGCTCTTCGTAACCGGCATACTGGTCTTTCAGTCCGAAAGGATCAATGCCGAGAAAGGTATAATGCTCGAAGAACAGAGGTCCGCCTGTGCCTCCGCCGAGGGGCAGGTTGATGCCGTAGGCCGGCTTATTGTTCCTGATGCCGCCGTTTCGCGCCCATCCATTGTGATATACTTCGGACGTGATGGGGTGCGTGGGGCTGCACGCCGCCAGGATATAGGTAATGAGGCATTCGTTCCAGCCGGCGATCTGGTGATTCATGATCCAGTCTTTATCAGGACTCCAGTGCCAGTACAGCACGTTCTGGCCGTTGTGCCTGAACCAGTCCCACTCTACATCGTGCCATATGGCATCGATGTCGGCCCGTAGCTGCTGCTCAGCCGGGTCGGGCCTGTCAAAATACTCTCTCAGGGTCAGCAGCCCGGCTATCAGGTAGGAGGTCTCCACGAGGTCTGCACCATTATCATTAGCGCTGAAAGGGATGGCGCTGCCCGTGCTGCCGCTCAGCCAGTGCGGATAGGCGCCGTGAAAACGCTCCGCCTTATGGAGCAGGAAGTCCACGATCCTGACCGACCGCAACAGCCCTTCCTCTCTTGTGATAAATCCCCTGCCAATGCCCACCGGGATGGCCATCAGGCCAAAGCCGCTGCCTCCGCTTGTGACAAGATCCCCGGAAGTATTCCGTTCTCTTGCCAGCCCGCTCACGGGATGTGCAAAGTCCCAGAAGTAGGCAAAGGTCCTTCTCTGTACACTGTCCATCAGCGCATCGTCTGATATTCTGGGTAGCTTATCCGAATCATCCATCCTGGTGTAGAACTCGAGGTAGGTGATGTTGTCTAACGATTGCCTGTCGGCGCTTTTGACCGTAATCCCTACTTCCAGTAGGTATCTTGTCAGATATTTAAGATCACTCAATGGCCGGATGGTGATGGAAGAATCACCGGATGAGACTTCGTACTGACCGTTGTAACCCTGGATCTTTACTCCGCCCTCAACCGTTGCCTGATCTATAGCTCTCGTAAACCGTACCGTGATGACAGGTCGCAGCTCCAGGCCACGGGGAGCCTGCCTGATGTCTCCGTCGAAGCTCGTCGAAGCAATGCCAAACGGTGGCAGATCTACAGGATCATCCTGCTTACAGGCGGTCAGGGCCAGAAGGGCAGTCAATATCAAATAAAACAAAACGGTTCTGACAGGCATGGCAGGCTGTATTTTATACATTTAAAAAAATCCGGGTGATGAATGTTCAAATAACTTTGTTTTTTGAACCATATAGACACATAAGGAAAAACGTCAAATTACCAAAGATCTATGTGTCTATATGCGTTTATTCATTTTTATTTACCGGGAATGGCATATTCAAAACCAAGTCTTTTCAGCCCGTTCTGGACGTCTTTGTTTTTCATGAATAATTTCCATAGCAATCCGGTTCTGTAATTCTCGATCATGATGATGATCGGTCCCTGGTCGATGGCCAGATGTGAACGTGAGATACATCCCGTCGCCGGACTAAAGGAATCGGCAAAGCCGTATTTTGTCCATATTTTATCACCCAGTTTTTCATAAAAATACCTGATAGCCTGCAGCGAATATTCAGGTGTATAAGGAATGGAAGAGACCGCTGCTGTAGGAGAGATATAACCCCTGTCATTTTCCGGAGAGTGTGCATCATAGCCTTCACAATTATCACTGGCCGTGAGCCCCCAGCATTCGGGGCCATAGCCTTTGTATTTTTTCGGATTGTCGATGCAATACGCCCTGTTGATGAGCACATGGTGGGTATTCTGCTCCCAGTAATCGGCATAACGATCTTTGAGGCCTTTGGGGCACAGCCCCAGGAATGAATAATGGGCAAAGAACAACGGTCCGCCGTAATCAAAGCCCAGCGGAAGCCTGTATCCGTAGAATTCCTTACTGTTCTTAAAGAAATTGCTCATGGCCCATCCTTTGTGATATACCTGGGGGTCGATGGGATAGGTCGGTGAAGAAGCAGCAAGGATATATGCCAACAGGCATTCGTTGTATCCACGGATCTCAAAGTTCATGGCCCATCCGTTGTTGGGGCTCCAGTGCCAGTACAGCACATTCCGGCCGTCGCGGGTATACCAGTCCCATTCCGCTTCGCGCCAGGTCCAGTTGATCCTGGCGCGAAGCTCCCGTTCCTCTTTTGTGTCCTTATCAAAGTATTCCATAGCGCATAACAGCCCCTGGAACATGAATGCCGACTCTACGATGTCCCCACCGTCATCCTTGCGGGAAAACGGGCGCACTCTGCCGGTTTCGGCATTCCACCAGTGAGGGAACATCCCATGGAAACTGTCTGCTTTTCTCAGATAATTGATGATCTTCAGGAGTCGTTGTACACCTTCCTCCCTCGTGATCCATTTGCGTTCTACGGCGACGATAATAGCCATCACGCCAAACCCGCTTCCTCCGCTGGTGATGACTTCGTGCCCGTAACCGGTGTTGGTATTGCTGCGCTCCCTGGCAAGCCCCGACTTAGGGTCGGCAAAATCCCAGAAATAACGGAAGGTCACTCTTTGGATCTCTTCGAGCAGCTGATCATCCGTCAATCCTTTTTTGACGGTTTCCGGTTCTGAGCCGTAATAGTCCTGAGCAGAGCCTGGAGCTATAAAAAGAAAGAATGACAGTGAAAAACCCAAAAAACGAAGCATGAAAAAATAATTTAGGAAATGCAAGTTACATTTTTTATGGAAATGAAAATGCAGCCTGATTGTTCTCAAAAGTACGTTCAATCCAGGTCGATCCTTGCCTTATCTTTTGGCAAGCTAAGTTTGATTAAATGTCTTTCTTTGAGGAGAATTGTTAATTTTGAAAGGTATTAATTTCCGCTATATGAACAAAAGCCGGTATACCTCAGACAGGTTGAGGGAAGTACTGCTCGATGGCCGTTGGGTCGCCAATACCAATTATCATGCTGCCCTGGAGCATGTATCGAGGGAGATAGCCCTGCACCGGATCGGCAGCTTGAACACGATCGCTATCCTGACATTTCACATCAACTATTACATCGCCGGGTTGCTCAGGGTGCTTGACGGGGGGCCCCTGGATATCAGGGATAAATATAGCTTTGATATGCCTCCTGTCGTGACGGATGAAGATTGGAACAATTTGAAAGACAAATTTTTTGCCGATGCAGCACAATTTGTTGAAAAGGTTGCATCATTGACCGACGATCAGTTGGAAGCTCCGTTTATAGACGAAAAATACGGAAGCTGCCTGCGTAATATGGATGCGATGATAGAGCACTGTTATTATCATCTGGGACAGATAATTTTGATAAGGAAAATATTGGAGAACGGGTGAGATAATATTATCTTTAATCCGGGCCAGTGGTAGAAATATCAGAGAAAGATGTATATGTTAAATAAAATACACATTTCTATGAATTGGCCGGAGCATCGACAAGTGTAAAGTATGGTGTGTTGAAAAAAGTACTCTGTCTCCCCTTTAAATATTAAAGACAGGGCCGCGGCTAAATAAGGAAAATCAGCTATTTGGTAGCATATCTGCAAGGAGTTTCCATTTTATTGTAGTTTGTTCCAAAACTATATTTATATGAGATTACTTAGATATTTTGTATTGAGTATTTTTTGTTTTCTGTCTCATTCGGCCTTTAAAGCTCAGAGCTTACATATTGATGATAGTTTTGGGGATAAAGGATTTAAGATCTTTCCAGATATATATGATGGAATGTCTGTTTTTCCACTCATCAATTCCGATAATAGTTTTATCATTTCCGGTTCCTATGATGATGGTACTTTGGCTAAATCAAGGTTGTATAAATTTGATGATTCCGGGGATCCCGATCTTGATTTTGGGACGAATGGCATAGTTGAAAATTTAGAGATATTAGAAAATGCAAATATTTCATTTATAAAAAAACAAAGTGATAACAGGATAATCATTGGTGGTACAAAATACCCGGAAGAAAAGGTTTTTCTTTCCAGGTTCTTTGAAAATGGGAGCATGGATAATACTTTTGGAAGTAATGGGGTTATAGATCTACCCCTCAATTATGCTGCTGAGGCCTTCGATGCATATATTCCTGAGACTGACGAAATATTAGTTGCAGGAGGCCAATTTAAAAGCGGCTTACCCGACGGCTTTATCTGTAAAATAAAAAAGGACGGAAAGCTTGATATGGAATTTGGTGTCAATGGAATAGCTGATATAGATTTTGTCAACTTTTCCTTTTTGTCAAAAATTTTTGTGTCGGGAAATGGTAAAATACTGGTGACGGGTGAAGGAGGCAAGTCTATAAGTAATTTTTTTGCTGCCAGATTTTTCCCTGATGGAAAACCTGATACGGATTATGGTGATTCCGGCTATGTCACTTTAAATTTTGAAACCGGGCTGCCATCGCATTCCTTTAGCTCTCTCCTGCAGGAAGATGGTAAGCTGCTTCTTATCGGTTATTCCGGTGACGATTTTTTCAAAACAGCTCTTGCGCGGCTTAATGACAACGGAAGCCTGGATTCAACTTTTAATGAAGATGGAAAATTTTTATCAGAGATCGGTAATAGTTTCTCTTATCCCCGCCACGCAGGAAAGTTAAAAAATGGTAATTATATTATTTCCGGTACTGCTGCCTTCAGACAAGTCGATAACCTACCTAATTGGGATTATTTTCTGATGAGCCTTGATGATTCCGGAAAAATTGATAATAATTTTTGTGACAATGGGTTTTATGTGGTCCATATGCCACTGTTGTCAGATGATCCTGTTGGAATGATGTTGAATGGTGAGACAATTTACCTGAATGGTTTGAACTATGGCCTGAATAATGAAAAGTACAGTAGTATTGTAAAGCTTAAATTTGAAGCAAATAGCAGCATACAAACCACAAGCAGAGGCTATTTTAAATTAGGCCCCAATCCATTTTCGACCTTTATCCAGATTGTTTCTGAAAAAAATGTTTTTAGTACGGTAATAAATATAGAGATTGTTGATATTTTAGGCAATACTGTTAAGCTGCTGACTATAGATCATGGCCCCTTGCCGGTGATAAATTCAGATTACTTACCCGCAGGCACTTATTTTATTAAAATTAGCACAGGAAATTTTACTGGAGTGCATAAATTAATAAAAATATAATGGTTGGTGCTGAAGTTCTATATAAGATCGATAATTTGAGCAGATTCTGGAATAAAAGACTTTTGTAATTATGTTATATAATTATATAATGCCGGGTAGATCGTGCGGAACTTGTATGTGCCTTCAAATTACAATCTAAAATAATGAAGAGATACAATAAATTTTAGCTTCAATCTACCTGCAGGAGTTATTATGGTTCTTTCTGCATAGTGCGTTTTATAACTCACGCAGAGGATGCACGGTATTTCCGATGCGCAGTTTTTATTCTGAAGTTTTAAAAGAAAAGCTGTCTGTCCAACGTGATTATTTGGCTGCATTCCGAAAAATGATATCGACTATCGGTTGTTCCCTATCAAAGGAACAGGTCACTATCCGATGGTCGAAAATCCTCATGAATTCAATGCTATTCTGACAAAGTGTATGTTCCGACGTCACGCCAGCCGTTCTAATTCCCGTTATGATCGAGGAGAGTGTAGGCCATACATGCCCTGGAATCTTTGTGTATGATTTACACTTTCTTAGGCGTTTATAGTAAAAACACGTACTTTTACCTTCTAAATTTTTTTCACTATGTGTGGTATTCTTGGAATCTTCGACCTCAAACAAAGTCCCGATACGCTGCGTCCGCAGGCGTTGCAGATGTCTAAAAAACAACGTCATCGTGGTCCGGACTGGTCGGGTATCTTTGTCAGCAATAACGCAATATTGGCCCATGAGCGTCTCTCCATCGTGGATCCGACCTCGGGCAAGCAACCGCTCTTCAGCAATGACGGTGTCCTTGCATTGGCTGTCAACGGGGAGATATACAACCACAAGCAGCTGAAAAAAAAGCTCAAAAATCCTTATACCTTTCAGACCGAATCCGACTGTGAGGTCATCCTCGCGCTCTATCAGGAAAAGGGCATTGATTTTATCGAAGAGCTCAATGGAATCTTTGCCTTTGCATTATATGACCATGCCAATGATACCTACCTGATCGCCCGGGATCATATGGGCATCATCCCGCTGTACATGGGTTGGGACCAGTACGGTAACTTCTACGTTTCCTCCGAAATGAAGACCCTGAGCGGGGTCTGTAACAGGATCCAGGAGTTTCTGCCCGGCCATTACCTGTACTCAAAGGATGGCAATATGAAAAAATGGTATAACCGCGACTGGACCGATTATGACCGAGTCAAAGACAACGAATCGGATATTCATGCGCTTAAGGTCGCCTTCGAGGAGGCCGTTCATCGCCAGCTGATGTCGGATGTTCCCTATGGCGTGCTGCTTTCCGGTGGGCTCGATTCCAGTGTAGTGAGCGCTATAGCCAAAAAATATGCAGCACGCCGCATCGAGTCGGAAGATCTCCAGGATGCCTGGTGGCCACAGCTGCACAGCTTTGCGGTCGGATTGAAAGAATCGCCTGACCTGGTGGCCGCGCGCAAGGTCGCTGACCACATAGGTACGGTACACCATGAGATCAATTTTACCATCCAGGAAGGCCTCGACGCCCTCTCCGATGTCATCTATCATATAGAAACCTACGATGTCACGACCATCCGTGCCAGCACACCCATGTACCTTCTCGCCCGTGTGATCAAGTCGATGGGCATCAAGATGGTCCTTTCCGGCGAAGGCTCCGACGAGATCTTCGGTGGCTATCTTTATTTTCACAAGGCGCCTGATGCACGGGCTTTCCATGAAGAAACCGTGCGAAAGCTCGGCAAGCTTCACCTGTATGATTGCCTGAGAGCCAATAAATCACTGGCGGCATGGGGAGTTGAGGGACGCGTGCCATTCCTCGATAAGGAATTTATGGATGTAGCCATGCGGCTCAACCCGAAAGATAAGATGGCCGGCAACGGCAAGATCGAAAAATATATCCTGCGCAAGGCTTTTGAAGATTACCTGCCTCAGGAGGTGGCCTGGAGACAAAAAGAGCAGTTTTCCGATGGGGTGGGGTATAGCTGGATCGATACGCTCAAAATGATCACTTCCGAAAGAGTGACTGACGAACAATTGAAAAATGCTGCGCACCGCTTCCCTGTCAACACGCCCCGTACCAAGGAGGAATATTATTATCGTTCACTCTTTGCGGAACATTTTCCCGGCAATGAAGAAGCTGCCTGCGTCCCTTCCGAGCCATCCGTGGCCTGCAGTACCGCGATCGCCCTTGAATGGGACGAAGCATTCAAAAAAATGCAGGACCCCAGTGGAAGAGCGGTCGCTTCCGTACACGATCAGGGTTATAAATAGCTACAGACATCCGGTTTTGTATCAATGCCGGTATCGGGAGGCAGGAATTGAAATGTACCGCCGGTACGTTAAGATCTTTCCCTTAAGATCTAACACTTATTGCTCCTGTGGCGGCTCATTCAGGAACCTGTCTATCATAGAAGCGGTGGCGGTAACCATGGTCTCGTCATAGGGAGCCATTATTTCACCGAGGTAGTCGCCGTGTCCGGCAGGGAGAATAGCCAACCTGCTTTTTTCCAGTAGCTGGTGCATCTCTACGGCATGTTCGGGCTTCACAACATCTTTGTCTCCTATGATGATCATGGCGGGGGCCTTTATACCCCGCATTTGGGCCTCAGAAATATCAGGAAAGGCCGACATGCGGGCCACGTCTCTTTCGTACATGCGGTACAAAGCCCGGGGGTCGGGATTGATCGCCAGGAAGGTGTCTTTATATAGCTGAGGCATGCCTTCAAAAGTGGGGCTGGACATCATTTTCCAAAACCAGTCCGGCGCGCCGTCTTTTTTGTAAAATGTGGAAGCCACGACAATTTTCCTGGTTTTCTCAGGATGGCGAATCGCAAATTGCAGCGTAGTGCTCGCACCGTTGCTGAAGCCAAACACATCGGCTTTTGATATTTTCAGGTGATCCATCAATCCGGCAATATCGTCGGCGTCGCTTTCGAAGCTTAACGGGCGGTCGATGTCCTTCGTATGGCCATGCGCCTGCATTTCTACCGCTATGATCCTGTGATTGGCGGCCAGGTAAGGAATGATCCTGCCGAACGTCGTCCCTATGGTCGAACCGCCTCCATGTACCAGGATCAACGGGTGCCCTTTTCCATAGACCTCAAAATACATATGTAAGCCGTTGACATCGGCATACCCGCTGCTATCTGGCGCCGGAAGCATGAAATTTTTATCCATTTTATCGGAAATTATTAAGTCTTTAGCCCCTGTTTTATACATCAGGAGAACCGCCAAAGTTAAAATTATCGTCCTGAACACAACTGAATAATTGACTGAAAAAACAGTTAAAAATAAAAAAATACCGGGATAGTAGCGCACTTTGTTAATTGCCGGCCGGTCGCCGTGTCGACGATGGCATACAACCGGTATGAGGCTGTCCGAAAAGGTTTTGTTGCTTGAATATATCGAAGGTGTTTAAAAAGGGCACAAAATGCAAGACGTTGAGGATGAAATCGAAGGAGCATACTGTAGTATGTGACTGAAGCCGGACTCCGGAAACAACGCAGCTGTCTGTGTACTTTTCAGCCAGCCTCTTTCTGCATTTTATTCTTACTTTTGCCGGGTGGGGAACGTAAGGATTTATAGGAATCGAATAACAAACTGAATGTGAAAAGAATAACCGTCTTTTGTGGTGCCAACGATGGCTCTGATCCCGGTTTCAGGGATATTGCCTCCCGGTTGGGCAAGACTCTGGCTGAAAGAAATATCGGCATCGTGTATGGCGGAGCCAGGGTAGGTATTATGGGCGCTGTGGCTGACGGCGCCCTGAAGGCCGGCGGAGAGGTGAACGGGATCCTGCCGTATTTTCTGAGCGCAAAGGAGATCGCGCACGACGGGCTTTCGACGCTTATTGTTGTCGACAGCATGCACGAGCGGAAGCTGAAGATGTATGAGCTGAGTGATGGGTTTATCATCTTGCCCGGCGGATTCGGGACCATGGATGAACTATTCGAAACGCTTACCTGGGCTCAGCTCGGTCTGCATCAGAACCCGGTCGGACTTCTGAATATCAACCATTATTATGACGACCTGATCTCCTTTGTAAGAAAGATGACCGATAAGAAAATGCTCAGAGAAGAGTATAGCGGAATGCTGCTCATAAGTGATGATATTGAAGACCTGCTGATCCGGATGAGCGGGTATGAGGCGCCGGATGTTGAAAAATGGATAACGCCCGATAAAACGTAAGGTGACGCGGATGGCGATTGGTCAATAGCCTGAATCGGCGTGAAGAATGGACAATAAATTTACTGCTGGTCTCATTGATTTTATCCTAAACGATATTCGCATTAAGATAATGATCAATAAAGCCCATAAGGATAATATATTGTTGCTTCTCTGACCTGAATAAATCGATCAGGACAAAAGCTCTGCAAGGAACATAAAGCTGAATAAAGATAGCTTGGCAGCGTCATTGATATTTCAGCGTTAGTATAAAGTAAGCTGTGGTACATAAATCGGAAATAAAATAGTGCAACCGGAGCTATAGCCAGGGGTTTCTTATCGTCCATGTTCTGCCTAACGATAGCCTGGAAATAAGAAGCGAAGTAAATGAATTGATAATCCCAATTATTATTGGTGTCTAACCAAAATAATTATCATGAACATCAGGTTTTTATTATCTATAATATTAGTAATGCTTGGTTCAAATAAAAGCTGGGGGCAGTTTTCTGCCCTCAACTCTTATTATCAGTTGGGTAAATCGACATACTTTAAAGATGTTATATATCATGAAGATTCCTTAATAATATTAGGTGAAGTATACGATCCAAACATTAAAAACATTAAAAACGCATGTCTTATAAGAGCAGACACCTTTGGAAATATAGCAAAGGTTAAGTACTTTTATATTCCCCAGTCTGACTCTCCTCACTTACTGAGTGAAAATACCCAATTGGCCCAGACCTCAGATGGTGGATTCATTTTCTCCGGTCAAATCTTTTTCAGTCCTTATAGTATAACACTTGTAAAAGTGAACGCTCAATTCGAAGTTGAGTTTTTTAAGGAATTGTTTCCTGAAGGAGGCACGACATTTCCCCAAAAAGTCATCGAAACTAAAGATGCTTATTTCATAGGTCTGTGGCTTGGATATGGCATCCAGGATAAAGATTTGCAATATTGCGTCGTAAAGACCGATCTTCAGGGTAATAAGTTGTGGCATAAGTTTTATGGGACCGAAACTGAATACGATAAGCTTTTTAATATCAAATTATTTAAAGAAGGAGAGATCACACTGTTAGGCAATATGGGACTGTTTACTTCTATCACAACCATCGACACTGCAGGTACCATCGTAAAGAATTTAAATATGCCCGCCGATGTGGAAGGAAATGTTTTTGATATCGATACATTGGCCAATGGTGACTATATGTATATCTGCTCCAAATTTATAGATCCTCCTAATTATATAACATCTCTTAGAGTTTATAGAGTAGATTCATCCGGAAATGTCATTTGGAAAAAAGTAATCAATGATGCGGTACACAATGCTTATTTATACCGTATGCACCGCAATGCTAATGACACATATACCATCATAGGTAAGGAAGAAGGCAAGGGAAGGTCACTGTGCATCACTCAAGACGGAGAGGTACTATGGCAACATATATATAAGCTGCCTTTCAGTCCCATGCCCATTGATTACTACAGTGCTTTGCTGGGAATGACAGCCCTGCCAGGTGGTAATATGATCGCATGTGGATACTTCAGGGACCTGACGGACTTAACAGATGAAGAGCAGGGCTGGCTGGTAAAAATGGATGACAACGGCTGCATTGACAAAAATTGTAAAACGTTACTAGAAGAGAATCATTTGGTAAATATTGACGAAAGGCTGATCAATGTATACCCCAACCCCAATAATGGAAGTTTTAAAATGAATATTCCTGAGATCGTTAACCCTTTGCTTTTAGTAATTTATGATGTATGGGGGCGGGAAGTATTTAAGAAAGACGTATTCCCCGGGATGAATGAAATCAATATTAATTCAGTATCAAACAACGGAATAGTATTTTTTTGTTTGTTAAACGAACACCGGGAGTTAATAAAATCAGGAAAACTGGTTATGACAAGGTAAGAGTATTTCTGAACATGGATTACCTTAATCTTGTATGCTTAATAATAGCTTATCCGGATCAGAAGATCAGGCTTATTACTGACTTTGATATCTTTGCCGGCCTGTTCATACATATCAGGTAAAATATCTATCTTCATGCATGGAAAATGTTTGTATGCTTACTTGTTGATCAGACATCGGTACATACAATAATTCTATTTTTTATAGCAAGATGAATAATCCCTTACCCATTATCGGTGTTGAATTAAGCAATGATTTTGTCGCACTATTCCCATTGGAGCAGACAGATTTTAAAGCTTTGTACTCGGTAGCTTCTGACCCTGCGGTGTGGGAGCAGCACCCTAATAAAGACAGGTGGAAGCGGGAGGTCTTCCTGACCTTCTTTGAAGGTGCCATGGAGAGCAGAGGCGCTTTCAGGATCATGGACGTGGCTACGGGCCAGATAGCGGGGAGCACCCGCTTTTATGATTATAACCGGGAGGAAGACTGTATCAACATCGGCTATACTTTTTACGCGACCAGGTATTGGGGTCGTGGTTTCAACCCGGCTGTCAAGGCCATGATGCTTGACTATATCTTCCGGTTTGTGTCGAAGGTCTATTTTCATGTCGGAGCGGTAAACAAACGTTCCCAGATCGCCATGTCCCGTCTGGGTGCGGTCAAGGTCGATGAGCAGGAGATCGCTTATTTTGGCGAAAATGCTGCGGTCAATTACATCTATTGCATCACGAAAGATCAGTGGGCTTCAAGAGATAACCGGCCTTAAAATATCAGCTTTTATCGCACATATCCGATACCCGTATAATCGTACAAGGACGGATCGACCGCAATTTTTTCACCCGTCACCCGGTTGTTGATGATGACAAAGTCGTGGTCTTTGAAGAACGGATGTCTGACATATGGATGTATATTCTTCCCGAAAATACTTATGTGTCCGATGTAGGACTGTGCCGTCCATTCCGGGAATTTACCCGAAGCTGTATTTTTTTCAAAAAGGTGACAAAACAAGCGCGCATACCCGATACAATTGGCTTTCTTGCTTATTAATAACCGTTCCGGGTCAGATGCACAATTTCCGGATGAAAATTCAAGCTTTTCGGCAGTCTGGTCTAACGTCCGGGTGATTATCGTATGAATATTTATCCCGGGATCATCCGGTCTGTTTTCAGGCGAAACAGTGGTACGCCCTGTTTTCTGATCCATAACCGGCTCCCGGATGCCTGCAGGATCGTAAGCGACACATAGACGGAATAAAGGGCCCCTCACAGCAAATACAAGAATTAGTATTGCTAATAAGAAAATAATTCTGTGCCTTTTTTTCATATCAACCTTTACCGGATTATTTCCGTCATGGGAATATATACAAAGTTATTCAATGTCCGGCATGCCTCCCGATCGCCAATTGAAAAATTTATCATTACCCATCATACTGGCGATGATTCTATGCGGGTGCCATGGTTTTCCGGCTCAGTTCCTGACCAAGCATGATCCTGAATTTTTCGGTCAGAAAGGAGAGCAGAACGTAGCCGTGACCTGGGAATCCAATCTGGTAAAAAATGGTATCCGGTCATCCTATGCCGTAGCAGCATCCGATCATTTTTTTATCGGGCTTTCCGGTAATTATTTTTTCCGGCGTAATGATTCTACCCGTACCCGCTCGGTTTTGCACAGGAGCCAATTATACAATATGAGGGGTTGGGGAGTCAGGCCTGTGATAGGCTTCTACACCAATATCCGGGATCCTGGCCTGTATTGGGAGGTCTTTGCAGGAGCGGGCTACCAGCATGCGTTTTACCGGATCATGGATACGCGCTTTCATCTCCTGGTGTCCGGTACCGGCAATACCTTCCAGGCCTTTGGGGGTACATTTCTGGGCTGGCGGTTTCCCATTGCGGAGATCGGATTTGACTTTGCCTATGAATATAACCATTTCAAGAATCCTCTGCCTGCATTTTCATTATACAGCGATAGGCTACAGGATAAGGTCGTATTGTATTACCTGGATTCCGATCAGAATTTTTTATCCTCTTTTTATGGTGCCGTGAGAATCAAAAAGATCCGGCTGATGATGAATGCCGGATGGAATACGGGATATACCGGGATCTTTTTCAGGATGGGCTTAAAGTACCGGTTAGCGGACAAAAAGATCCATAACCCGGAAATTCATATCTGAAAATAATGAAAGGATAACCGGTACATTTCTTGATCTCAACCGGCGCTTTCAGGTTTTATTTCTTTTTGTTTTTGGTGATGGCATCGACCCGGGTCAATAGCTGCCTGGCCTCGCTGACAAAATCCTTGTCGCCTGATCTGAGGTATTGGTTGAGCTTGGTGCGTGCTTTGGCGTATTCTTTTAAATTGTAATGGATCGTCGCCTGCCTGTAGAGTATCTTAGGATTATTGTATATATGATAGGCTTTTTCGAACAATTGCAGCGACTCCCGCCCCTTGCCCTGGTCATTCAGCAGGATGGCCTTGTTCTGCAGGTTGCTTTCGAGGTTGTTATCCATACCCATTTTGATGGCCTTGTCGAGGCATGACATTGCATTGTCATTGTCTCCTGTATTGAGATAAGAATTGGCAAGGTAGGTATAGCCCTGCTCCCCGATCGAGCCGTCCCTGACCGAGGTCAGCAGCCATTGTATGCAGGCCGTATAATTATTCCTGTAGTAATAGGCGTAGCCCGTATAGAGATTCCAGCGGCTGGAGTCATGGCTGACCGAAGCGCCCATCTCACCGAGCTCGGTCACCTCTTCATAGTTGCGCAGCGTAAAGGCTATCCGCATATTGATGAAGATCAGGTCGGCGTTACGCGGATTTTTGCTTAATCCTGTATTCGCTATGTCTTTGGCATGGTTGAACAAGCCTGAATTGAAATAGAGCTTAGCGAGGAGATTATAGCTCTCCATGTCGAGATCATTGTAGTGAATTGCTTTTTTCAGATAGTAGATCGACTCGCCGTATTTCCTGTTATTACTCAGCTCCAGCGCCGTGATGCGGTAATAATATCCATTGGTGGAATCTAGCTCTATCAGCCTTTTATAAGCCTGGACGGCTTTATCGTCCTGTCCGAGCTTGTTATAGGTCTGGGCCAGCTGAAGGATGATATTGACCCCTGAAGAATCGATCTTATAGGCGTTTTCCAGGTATATCTTCCCGTCAAAATAATTGCCCATCTGGTTATGGCAATAGGCCAGCTTATACAGGACGTCGGCGTTGTCAGGCCTGAAACGCTGAATGGAATAAAGCACTTCACGCGCTTTTGCATACTGATAGGCTTCCATAAGCGAATCCGCCACGAAGAGGCTGTCTCTTTGCTGCTCCCCTGCGTAAAGATCACAGCACAGAAACAGCAGTATTACGATCGTGTAATTCTTTTTCATATCCAAATGTATAACTTATTTTTAAGTAAAAAAACGTTTTTTTAAGTTGATCCGCTGCCTGTTTTTCAAATGCCGGATATCAATTGTCAATTGACAGTTATCTTTGGGTTATGAAACTTGAGTTTGCGGTCAATATATTATTGCTTTTGCTGCTGAATCTGCTGGTCAAGCCATTATACATATTTGGCATCGATGTGCAGGTTCAGAACAGCATCGGACCGGAACAATACGGTTTGTTTTTCAGCATATTCAATTATACGCTGCTATTCCAGATCGTGCTGGAATACGGGATTACCAATTATATCAAAAGAGAGATAAGCATCGACCGGAGCCTGGTCTCTCCGTATTTTTCCGGGATCCTGTTATTAAAGTCAGGGCTTGCTCTTATCTATTTTTTGCTGGTGTTTGGCTTTGCCCCCCTGTTCGGATATAAGCATCAGGAACTATGGATTGTATGGTATGTTGCGGTGATCCAGCTATTGTTGACCATGGTTTCCTTCCTGAGAGGGTGTATTGTGGGCCTGGGCTGGTACAAAACCGACAGTATATTTTCGGTTCTTGACAAGCTGGTCATGATCCTTGTGCTTGGGTGGAAATTGTACATGCACGAGGGAGAGCGCCCGGACCTGCATGATTTTGTCTTAGTGTACATGTGGTCGGTAGCTGTGACTGCTTTTGCGTCCTTCTGCTTTTTGGTTTTTAAGGTTGGAGTAAAGTGGGTGCGCCCGGACCGGGTGCTACTCAAAAATCTGTTGGTTGCGACGACGCCTTTTGCACTGGTCACCTTCCTGATGGCAGTGTATGGCCGCCTTGATGCGGTTTTACTGCATATGCTCCTGCCTGACGGCGACTATTATGCCGGTATCTATGCGGCCGGCTACAGGATGCTGGACGTCTATATGATGTTTGCCCTGTTATTCTCAAATCTGCTGCTGCCTATGCTTTCTTCCCTGATGCATGATGTGAAGAATGCTGCCAGACTGATCGATTTTGCGGTAGGTGCATTGATGACGCTAACCATAGTAGCTGCGACCGGAGGATTTGTATTTCGCAGAGAGATAACGGAACTGCTGTACCATCACGGCGATGACAACTGGTATGACACCGTCGGCATATTATTCCTGACCATTATCCCGGTCGGGCTCAGCTTATTATATGGTGCGGCGATCCTTTCGATCGGAAAATTAAGAAAGCAGAACATCCTGTTCCTGATCGGCGGAGCTGTCAGCATCATTATCAATATGCTTCTGATACCGGTATATAAATCCCTTGGTGCAGCGATCAGCGCGCTCTCCGTCAATGCATTTATCGCGATCAGCCAGGTAATTATTTTTTACAGGGAATCAGACCTGGAGCGGAATAATAAAAAGTTCTTCCTGCTTGCCCTCTATCTGATCGTATGCCTGATGACCTTCTTTCTGATCTCCCGGCTTTCTATTCCGGTTATCTGGTCATTGGTAACCGGCGCGGTCTTGCTTCTTCCGGCTTCCGTTATACTGCGGATCAATAAGCTGGATATACAACAAATAAAGGCCCTGATCTCAGGGCGTAATTAAAAATCGCGGCATTGGATTTTTAATTACCTGATCAGATAGAGATTTCTACCTTAAATAAAAAGGTGGAAGCTGACTCCCACCTTTTTATTTCAAAACCCTTGCCAGGAATTTCTGCGAATCCGGCTTACATTTTTATAAGCCTGAGCGACTGGCTGTCCTGATCGGTCTGGATACGTACGACATACATGCCCGGGGCAAGGCCGGCCGTTCCTCCTATAGGGATCACATTGGGCCCTGTGACAGTTGTCAGCTTATCGGTAAGTACCACGCGCCCGTTGGCATCGACGACGGAGATGGTGGTGCTCATGGCATTGCCGGCATTGAACTGCACTGTAAACTCACTCTCAAACGGGTTGGGGTAGACGGCATAGTCGGTAATGGTGTTAGAAAGCTCTGCCGGAAGATTGGTTCCCCCGGTTATTGTGACCGTGTAATCCTCTACTTCACCGTAGCTGAATGTCTCGCAAGAGGTGCTGTATGCGCCGTATTTCATCTGTACCCGCATCCTGGTAGCGCCGTTTTTGGCCGTGGTCGGTACGGTAAATGTGCGGTTGATGTTGCCGGTGCTGCTGGATGAAAAGCTTGTTACCTTTTCTCCGGCATCGGTAAAGTCGCCATCTCTGTTATAGTCGATCCATACTGTCCAGTACTCACCGTAGGATCCGTTCATACCTGCGCTTAGCGTGATCGTATTGGAGGTGCCGGCTGCAAGGTTGGTGTTGAGAGAAGTAAAGTTACCGTATCCGTTATTGGATCCGCTTGTATTGTTGATAGAGCCCAGCTTGACCAGGTCGATCCATTCATATGTGCTTGAGCTGCCTTTCGATGCGCAGTAGCTGGCTCCGCCGCCTGTGGTTGTAAAGGTCACTGTAGCGGAATAGTTGCCCGATCCGCCTGAGCAATTGGTCCTTACACTTACGTCATAAGAAGTGCCCGGCGTCATATTGGTGAAGTTGACGACAGTCCCCGTAGTGGTATAAGTCGACCAGGTAGACGAGCTTGTCAGCTTGTAACGGAGCGTATAATTGACTGCGCCGCTGACCGGATTCCAGCTTACAGTAGCCGTCGTAGTGGCGATATTGCTTGCCGCAAGACCTGTGGGCACACTGCATGTCGTGCCTCCTCCCGTAGTTGTAAAGGTCACGGGTGAGCTGTAATTGGAGCTTCCTCCTGAGCAGATCGTTCTTACCTGTACTTCATAAGTGGTCGCTGCCGTCAGCCCGGTAAGATTGGCGGAAGCTGCCGTCTGCTGTGAGAGTGTATTCCAGCTACCGCCTGATACGCGGTATTGTACCTGGTAGGCTGTTGCGCCGGAGACAGCTGACCAGGAAGCCGTTGCGCCTGTATTTGTGATATTGGAGACCGAAAGGCCGGCTGGAGCACTACAGGTGCCACCCCCTGTCGAGCAGGTACCGAGGCAGGATGCGGCTGCAACCTTGCTTCTGACCAGGTTACCGGGCTGTGTACCGAAGCCGTTATTGAAATTGATGCCATAGCTGGTGAGATGGCAATAGCTCATGATGGTACCGCCGTTGGTAGGAGCGGGGCCGGGAGAGCATCCGCCTTCGGTGGTATAGCAGTTGTCAAGGGCGCCACCCTGCCAGGTACAGCTTTGTGTATGCGGTGACCCGAGGTTGTGGCCCATTTCATGGGTCATTACTTCGACCGTCCAGCTATAAGTCGGTACATTCTGATAGGATGACTGGATATTGCTGTAAGCGTACTTGTAGGAAGAGCACAGGGCATCGACCCATGCTACACCGCCTATGTTCTGGCCACCCAAAGCGGCGAGGTGGGCAAGGTCACCGTTGACGCTGGGGCGGAGGTTGCGGAATTGGGTAAGCGCCGTGCTGCTGCTGGTCTTGCTGTACGAATCCTGGGTCGTCCATACATAGGTGGTCGAGATCTGGGTAAGGATGCTCTCGTTGGCATATAAAGCGGCAACATTGTTATATACTGCTGAGATCCAGTTATTGACATTTGCGACCGAGCCTTTATCCTGGTATAATTTATAATCACATTCGATATAGACTTTGACACATTTTTGATCCCGGGTCTCGATATAGTTGTCGAGGTGCTTCTGTACCTCTTCGGCATAATTGTCCGGCTCTTCCGTGCTGCAGAAATTCGGATTTCTGACCAGGAGGTCACGGTCGGAAAAGATCAGGTAGGTGTCAGACTGGTCTTCACGGTTAAAAGAAACATTCCCTCTTTCATCGGAGGATGCCATACCTATCACTTCATCGTTGAAAAAGGAAAGCGCTACCACCGACTGCATGTCCCCGTCCACGATGCCGCGGTAATAGACACCTTTGGTGTAATCTACTGGCTGGTCACCTGATTCGCTGGTGTAGGTCAGGAAATCTTCTGACAGGACCTCTACCCGGACAAGGTCCATGGTCAGCTCCTGCTCGTAGTACGGTATAGCAAGCTGAATCGCTTCCGGCTTGTCTTTGACCAGCTGACGGAGCGCCTGCTTTTTAATGGTAGCATAAGTAGCCTGCGCCAGGACACCTGAATGTCTGTCTCTGATCTCAAGGCTCTTATCCGCCTCAAACAGGTCGATCTTTTGGAAAAGAACGGCCTGTTGTTGTTTTTTCTGAACTGCCAGAGCCACAGGTCTGGTCTTGGTGACAACAATGTCCTGCGCCTGTGTCGCAAACGGTAAGGTAAGGAAGCAGAGGCATGCCAGCAGGCATAGCCGTCCAGTGAGTTTATTAAATAGCATAGTCAATATGGTTAAAACATGAAATAATCTATCAACAGGGAAGAACGGGCTTAATAAATTATGGTCTCTGACGTCACCGTATTCAGGCCGGGAATAATATTCCGGGAATGCCGGTCTGAAGCTAACTATATTCCACTAAAAGCGGCTGCAAGATACTAAGAAACTTTATGCCGGATCGAAAAAAGCGGATATTGTTCCGGATTGAGATAAAAATACAACTTTTCAGGGATAAAAACAGGCAGGTATACAGCCTGTAATAAATATTTGCTTATAAATACCTCTCTTTCAGAACATTCATGTGATGGATGACGTGGCCGATCAGGAAACAGATTCCTGCATTGGCGGTAAATGAATAGCTGCCGTTTTTTGCCATAAAGGAGGCCTGCTGCTCCGTAAGATTGCTGAAAAGGAAAAGGGAAGCCCGCCTGACAATTCTGAATTCTTCGATCAGGTCCTGAAGGCTTCTGCCCGATACGTCTACATGAGCGGCATATTCGTTTTCGTCGAAGCTCATAAGATCGGTCCTGTGATCCATCCTGCCGGCTACGAGCGACCTGTAGGCAAATATGCGTTCGGCATCGATGAGATGGTTGAGCATTTCCTTGATGGTCCATTTGCCGGAAGCGTAGGCATACGAGGCTTTTTCTTCGGGAATGGACAGGAAAAGCTCTACAGCTTCACCTTCGTTCCTTTGGAGCAGGTCGAGCAGGTCGCCTTCCGGGACGAGATCAAAGTATCCCTGGAAGTGCGGATTGTAGGTGCCCGGGGCAGGTCGTTGCATGCTAATCACTTTTAACCCGGTAAATGTAAGATTATGAGGTTGCCTTTGCAAGAATTGTGCCGGATTTGAAGATGGAAAATTTCAGCTTCCGGCTTATTTAGAACTATTCTAATTTGAAATGAAAATAGCTATAAAGTGTAGCTTATATTCTATTTTTGTTGCTTTCTGCAGGGCGGCTGATATATAGCCGTTTTGAGGAAATAACCGGAAAATATATTGATCTCATCATGAATGCATCAGCGTACTGGCCTATATTGATCCAACTTGGTGTTGCCTTGGGCTTTGTGGTAGTGACCCTGGCCGGAACCCATCTTCTGGGGCCCAAGCGTCACAATAAAGTGAAAGACTCCAACTGGGAATGTGGTATAGAATCGGAAGGAAATGCCCGTCTGCCCGTTTCCATCAAATATTTCATGACGGCCATTCTTTTTGTTCTTTTTGACGTTGAGGTGATCTTTTTCTATCCTTACGCTGTTAATTTTATTGAAATGGGGATGGAAGGTTTTCTCGCCGTTCTGCTCTTTGTCGCCTTCTTTATGACAGGTTTCGTTTATATCTGGAAAAAAGGCGCGCTCGAGTGGGACCGTTGATCCTCCTGTTTTTGAATATTAAATATCTCTTTACAGATGTCGAATGTTAAAATCGGTGAAAAGCCACCCGGCGTAGAAGGTCAGGGATTTTTTGCCACCTCTCTGGATAGCCTGGTCGGTATGGCCCGCGCCAATTCATTGTGGCCGCTGCCTTTTGCCACTTCCTGCTGCGGTATCGAGTTTATGGCGACAATGGGTTCCAACTATGACCTTGCCCGTTTCGGTATGGAGAGGATGAGCTTTTCTCCCCGGCAGGCCGACATCCTGATGGTAATGGGTACGATCGCCAAAAAAATGGGTCCCATTCTCCAGCAGGTATATATCCAGATGGCAGAGCCGAAGTGGGTCCTGTCGGTCGGAGCATGCGCCTGCAGCGGAGGTATTTTTGATACATACAGCGTGCTGCAGGGTATCGATAAGGTAATACCGGTCGATGTATACGTCCCGGGTTGTCCTCCGCGTCCCGAGCAGATTCTCGATGGCATCATGAAGATCCAGGAGCTGGCTAAAAATGAATCGCTTCGCCGCCGTCACTCTGATGAATACAGGGCTTTACTCGAAAAATACAATATCAACTGATATGGCAGCATTGACGAGCGAAGATATCCTGGATGCCCTGAAGCAACAGTTCCCTTTTGACATCTCCTTTGCCGAGAGCTATGGCATGCTGACCATCGAAGCGCCCCGTGAGCATATCATCGATGTGCTCAGGTTCCTTAAGGAAGATGAAAGGATGGGATATGCTTTCCTGACCGATATATGCGGCATCCATATCCCCGCGGATGTCAATAAGGAGCTGGGCGTCATATATCACCTGCACAACTGGAGAGAGAACAGGAGGATCAGGGTTAAAACCTTTACGCGTATTGGTGACCCGAAGGTCGATACAGCGACGGTTTTGTGGTCGGGAGCCAACTGGATGGAACGGGAAACTTTCGATTTTTACGGCATAGAATTTACCGGGCATCCCAACATGACGCGCATCCTCAATGTTGAAGACATGAACTATCATCCGCTGCTGAAGCAGTACCATCTTGAAGATGCGACCAGGACAGACAAGGACGACCGTTTCTTCGGCCGTTGAATTTTAAAGCAAAAAAGGAACGTGACAAACACGTCGAACTGAGATATGAGTGTTCAAAAATGGCAAAATATAGGTCCTGACGGTAAGACCCACACCTATGACAGTATCGAGGGAGAGTTGGCTACACTCAACCTTGGCCCGACTCACCCGGCTACCCACGGAATTTTCCAGAATGTCCTGAAGATGGATGGCGAGCGCATACACAGCGCAGAACCAACTATCGGCTATATACACCGGGCTTTTGAGAAGCTGGCGGAAAGGCGACCGTTCAACCAGATCACGCCCATCACCGACCGCCTCAACTATTGCTCCTCACCGATCAACAATATCGGGTGGCAGCTCACAGTGGAAAAGCTGGCCGGCATCCAGGTGCCAAAACGTGTGGACTATATGCGTGTCATCATCATGGAGCTGGCCCGGATCATCGACCACCTGGTATGCAATGCTGTCATTGGGGTGGATACCGGCGCTTTGACGGGCTTTACCTATATGATGCAATGGCGGGAAAAGGTATATGAGATGTATGAAGAGGTATCAGGCGCCCGACTGACGACCAATATCGGGCGGATCGGCGGCTTTGAGCGCGATTTTTCCAGGGCTTTTCATAAAAAGCTGAAAGCTTTTTTGCAGGATTTTCCAAAAGCCTTCAAAGAGTTCAGCAACCTGCTTGAGCGCAACAGGATCTTTATGGACCGTACGATCAATGCGGGCCCCATCTCAGCCGAACGGGCGCTGAGCTATAGCTTTACAGGTCCAAATCTCCGGGCTACAGGTGTGGATTATGATGTCCGTGTGATGACTCCTTATTGTTCTTACGAGGATTTTGATTTTGTCATCCCGGTGGGAGAAAGCGGAGATACCTACGACCGTTTTATGGTGCGCCAGGAAGAGATCCTGCAGAGCCTCCGGATCATCCACCAGGCATATGATAACCTGCCGGAAGGAGATTACCATGCCGAAGTCCCGGAATATTATCTTCCTGATAAGGAAGAAGTGTACAGGAGCATGGAAGCGCTCATCTATCACTTTAAGATCGTCATGGGTGAGACCCCGATACCCAAAGGAGAAGTGTATAATTGTGTGGAAGGCGCCAATGGCGAACTGGGCTTCTACCTGGTGAGCGATGGTGGACGGACACCCTACAGGCTGCATTTCCGCCGCCCCTGCTTCATCTATTACCAGGCATATCCTGAGATGATCTCCGGCGCCTTGCTTTCAGACGCCATTATTACGATGAGCAGCCTGAATGTGATCGCCGGCGAACTGGATGCATAACTGACCTTCCAAATACTCAACCGATGAGCTCTATCGACGTCAACTATCCGGCTACCATCCTGAATGCTTTATCCGGCCTTCAAACCGGAGCCGCTCCCCGGTTTGGGATAATGACACCTCAGCATATGGTGGAGCATCTTTCTTCCCTGTTTTTGTTCTCCAATGGAAGAAGGCCGATCGGATTGCTCGTGAGCCCTGAAAAGGCTGCGCAGTTCAAGTCTTACCTGATCGGTACGGATAATGAGTTTCCCCGTGATTTTGACGGACCTATCGGAAAAGGCGTTCTACTCCCGTTGAAGTTTGAAAACCTCGGGCAGGCAAAGGAAGCTTTCAGAAAAGAATTGATCAATTATACGGATTATTATACGCAAGACCCCGACGCTCAGCCCAATCATCCCGCACTTAGTATCCTGAACAAAGCGGAATGGGATGAGTTCCATAATAAGCACATCAGACATCACTTTTACCAATTTGATCTGATCCCGTAATGAAGCAGCATACGACCAACTATTATGATACCCTGATCAGGGTGGCACCCGATACCAGGAAAGAAAGCGCGGAAGCGCCTCCGGTAAAAGGTGACAAATTGAGCGTCGCCAATATTCAATATGACATGATCAGCAGCCGGCCTTATCAGCTGACTTCCGATGACGTGATATTCAATACCTATGCCCTGCGCAACGAATTGGCCGGTTCTGAGCTGGAGGCGGCAAGGGAAAAGTTCTTTTCCAAAGGCCAACCCTGCCTGCGTACCTCTCCCCTCACCAAGACCTACGGTTGGGGAATCTATTGTAATAAGGAAGGAAAAGTAGCCCTGGTAGCGATGGAATCGGAAGCATATGAAAAGCTGGCCAATGATAGCTCAGTCAATCACGTCGACGCCATGCGGTCCAAAAAATGAAGAGGAATAAATATTTAGAGTTTTAATAAAGGCCTACTATTAAATATAATGGTGTTTTAAATTCCACTAACTGTAAGATAAATATTGATAACCTTCCTACTGGAAATTATCAAGTTGTATTCAAAAGTTCAACTGAAATAATTTTTACTGATTTTATTAAAGGTGGTATTTAATTTGAGCTTAATTCACATCTTGTTAATATTGTCTATATTGCTTGTGCTTAAATCTTATTTGTTATTTAGAGAAAAAACCGGCACAGCCTTACTTCTTTTATTCGCTGCAGGATTTATTATAAGACTTTTTTGCTCATTGGATCCTTTTCCTCATATTTGGGATGAACGTTACCATGCATTAGTTGCAAAAAATTTAATATCGGATCCTTTTGAGCCAAAATTATATTTTCAACATGTGTTGGATTTTGATTATAAAAATTGGACAAATAATCTGATATGGTTACACAAACAACCACTCCCGCTGTGGATTATGGCGCTTAGTATGAAAATATTTTCAGTTGATGAAATATTTCTACGATTACCTTCTGTTATATTTTCAAGCCTGAGCATTTTATTAACATACCATATTACTGTCTACCTATTTAGTAAAAGAAGCTTAGCATTTTTTGCTGCTTTTTTACAATGCATTAATGGGCTGGTTATTGAATTAGCCAGCGGCAGAGTGGCCACCGATCATATCGACACTTATTTTCTTTTTTTTGTTGAATTGTCAATTTTTTTGATCTTAAAAAACCGAAGAAACAATAAGACATACTTTTTGGTTTTTGCCGGAATTTCTGTAGGCCTGGCTGTTTTGTGTAAATGGTTGCCTGCCTTGATTTCCTTAATTCTTTATGTAATTATAAACTATAATATACGTTCGAAAAAGATTATATTCAAAGAGGCAGGCATCATTACCTTCTTTATGGCCTTGATAGTCTTGCCCTGGCAAATTTATGCTTACCTGCGATTTCCTAATGAGTATATATGGGAGCAATTTCATACATATTTGCATTTCACAACAGGGCTTGAAGGTCATGGACAACCCTGGTATTACTTCTTAGACCGGATTAGGATAAATATTAATGAGATAATTTATTTGCCGCTGATTTGGTTGCTTTTTAACCTGATAATTATCAAAGAAAAACTTTATCGGGAATTTTTATTTATTGCGGCCTGGATTTTTATACCCTTGCTTGTGTTCTCCACAGCACAAACTAAGATGCAGGGGTATATTCTTTTTACTTATCCGGCTTACTTTATACTTATTGCATTATTTTTAGAAAAAATAGGGAATATTCAAACCAGATTTTTTAAAGCAAATCATATCAGGAATTTCCTATTGTGCATTACAATAATATTTGCAGTTAGATACAGCTTTGAACGTATTAAACCGTTTGAAGATCATTCCTTATACTATGCCGCGAAGCGTGAATTGATAAATGCCAATTTTCCATCGAATGCAGTTGTATTTAACGCTCCCTGCCCTATTGAAATTATGTTTTATAATAAATGTATTGCATATTCGGCTACTCCTGATGCCAACGAAATAGATAATTTGACTAAGAAAGGCTTTAAGATATATCTGGTAAAAAGTGCTGAATTAAATACCGAATTATCCAATAACAAAGATGTTGAAATGATTCATCTTGATGCTACTTTACAAATATCTTATAATCGGTAAACATTTTAAATTGCTTACATTTTGTCATAATGTGAATTAACTGTCTCGATCGGGTCTATGTACCTTAAAGAACAACTATGTAATGACGGAGATAATAAGAGGGCTCTGCTACATACCCGAAATTCAAGCCATAAATATTTTTAGTAAAAATGTTTAATTTCCAACCAAGTCGATTTTCGCTTCGTTTAGACTTAATAAACAGGAAAATATGAAAAAAATAATTTTGTTTCTCGCGATAACAATGTCTTTTGTTGCCTGCGAATCGGCCAAAGATGCGCTGAAAGATCCCATTACACCGGGTATAGTGAACGGCAAGCTGACCGGGGGCCTGCAGAGCGGAGCGGTGGAGCTCTTCAAACAATCGGTCAGGACAGTTCCTTCCGATCAGAATGTTATTATCTCGCCGCTGAGTATTCAATATGCATTTGGCATGGCGGCCAATGGGGCTTCAGGACAGACGCTTGATGAGATCATGCGGGTCATGGGCGCTACACCTGACCAGTTGAAAGATGTCAACAGCAACCTTAAAGGATTGAAGGAAGCACTGGCGGGCAGCAGCAAAGATTACAACCTGGGCCTCGCCAACGGCGTGTTCTATGATATCTCTAAATTCCAGATGAGCAGCTCTTACGAGTCGACGCTCAATGACGTATATCAGGCCAGACTGCAGCAGCTCAATTTTAATGACGTGGAAAGATCGGTAGAATCAATTAATGCATGGGTCGCGTCCAATACGGAACAAAGAATCCGGAAAGTGCTGGACGGTATCCAGGATAATGAGTTCATGTTTCTCATCAATGCTCTGTATATGAAAGCAAGCTGGGATAAGCCGTTCCCTGTGGAAACTACATTTGATTCGAAATTTAAAACATCAGATGAATCGGAAAGGAACATCCAGCTGATGAATCAGCGTGACTATATCTCCTACTACGGCTCGGATGATGAAAAAGCTATCGTCATGCCGCTTTCGGGAGGCAAGCTTGAAGCATTGTTTGTGCTGCCGGGCAAGCTTAATGTTATAAGCTATATCAATACATTGTCAAAGGATCATATCGAAAAAATGTACGCCAATGCGGTAGCCAAAGACCTGATGCTGGGCCTTCCGAAAACGGAGCTGCTGCTGAAATACGACCTTAAGGCGATCATGCAGGATATGGGCATCCGTACTCCGTTCAGCGATGCTGCAGATTTTACAAAAATGGGCGTTGCCGACGGTAAGATCGTATTGACAAGAGCATTGCATGACGTGTTTATGAAGATGGATGAAAAAGGAATTGAAGGTGCAGCTGTAACCACTATAGGTGTGGGTACGACGTCTATGCCGGAATATGTAGGCTTCGGCAGGCCGTTTGTCATGATCGTCAGGGACAAGGCTACCGGCGCTTACCTCTTTATGGGTAAGATCGAAGACCCGACGAAATAATCATTAATATTAAATTATTTATTGGATAAAACAGGGCCGGTTCCTTCAAGGGGCCGGCCCTGTTTTATTTCGGAAGCATATTTATTTTACGGATTAATACCGATCGGAAATATGTAATAGTCCAATATGGCTTCGCTTTATTGTACTAAATTTCGCATCGGCATATCCACTGTAAAAACTCAAAATAGCCTTTGGACTATTTTTCTTTAACATTGATATTATTTATTAATTTTATTCAAAATGGAAATTACGGAGGCATTCAATCGGCTTACTATTCAAGGATGTGCTGCTGTTTAATTGAGATTTGACCTGGCGGGAATAGCCGCAGATCATGGTTGGATTCCCGTTACCAGATAATTTTAAAGAAACAACATAACAAGATGGTGATCAGAACATGGCATGGAAGGACGAAACCGGCTGATGCGCCCCGGTATCTGAAATACCTGGAGACCAAAGCGACTCAGGCATACCGGGAAGTAGCCGGCAATATTTCCGTCAGGATCATGCACAAAAAAGCGGAAAACTGTGTTCATTTCTGGACGGTGACGGAATGGACGGATACCGATGCCGTGCGCCGGTTTGCAGGATACGATGAGGAACGGGCGGTATATCTGGAAGAAGATGAGAAGTATTTGATAGAGAAGGAGGCCTATGTGATCCATGCCGAATCATCCGGTACGGAAAAATCAAGGATGGCTGCCTATATCGGCCAGCTGGAACGCCTGTATGGGGGTGAAAACTGGCTGGATGAAACCTATCTATCCAAGCTAAGTACGATCGATGAAGGGATTGCTTTCAGGCCGCCCTTCGAAGGAGGACATTCCATTGCTGCGATCGTATGGCATTGCATATACTGGCGCACAGTTCTGATCAAACGGCTCCAGGGTTATCATTCATACAGGGACGAAACGGTTGGTCACATGAATTTCCTGGAGCCCGACCAACTGAAGGCCAAAGGCTGGCAGAAGCTTAAGAAAGAGCTGGAAGAAAGCCAGCAAATGCTCGTCAGTCTGCTCAGGTCCAGGGATGACGCTTTTCTTGTAGCGGAATTTGCTTCCGGTGTGACCTTTGAATATTTTTTACAGGGTATTATAGAGCACGATGCCTATCATTTAGGCCAGATCGGACTGGTCAGAAAGATGATCCTGCTTGCCCGTTAGGCCTGTGTATCACTCAACCTTCCTGTTGAGATAACTTCCATAATCCGGTACCTCAACGGTATAGGTCTGATCCATATATGGAGAGGCGATGATAAAATCGGCGGTGGATATATCACAGGCCATTGGTATATTCCACACCACCCCGAGCCTGAGGAGGGCCTTGACATCGCTGTCATGCGGTTGTGCCTCCATCGGATCCCAGAAAAATATGATGATATCGATCGTTCCACTGGCGATCATCGCTCCCAGCTGTTGATCACCGCCAAGGGGACCGCTCATCAGCTTCTGGATCCCAATGCCGAGCTCTTTCTCCAGGATCTTGCCGGTGGTGCCGGTTGCGACCAGCTTGTGCCTGCTTAGCATGTCCTTATTTTTTCTGGTCCAGTTGGTCAGCTCGTCTTTTTTATGGTCATGAGCGACGAGCGCTATGGTCTTTGTCTCCGGTATGATCTTAAATGTTTGTAACATCTCCGTTTTTGGCTGTTTCAGCTATCAAACTTAAATAATTATCGATTCATTTAAAAGCCGGATCTCATTTCCGGTAGAGCTTTGCCTGATCTTTCTGACCTGGTTGATGATGATCTCGCCTATCGTGCTTGTGCTGTAATAGTTTATCGGATCGATGTCCCTTGTTACAAACTTATTGTCGATGGCCCATGCTACGGCTTTTCTGACGGTTTCCGCTTCCTGTGCCATCGAGAGGTGATCGAGCAGCATCGCAGCGGAAAGAATGGAGCCGACAGGGTTGGCAATATCCTGGCCGGCAGCCTGCGGATAAGAGCCGTGGATGGGCTCGAACAAAGCGGTTTTGCTACCTACCGAGGACGAAGGCAGCAGTCCCAAGGAGCCGCTGATGACACTCGCCTCATCGCTTATGATATCGCCAAACATATTTTCTGTCAGGATGACATCAAATTGTTTAGGATCCAGGATGATCTGCATGGCGGCATTATCTACATACAGATAGTCGACCGCCACATCGGGATAGGATGCGCCCATATTCTGGACGACCCTGCGCCAGAGGCGGGAAGTTTCGAGAACATTGGCCTTATCGACCAGGGTCAGTTTCTTCCGGCGTTGCTGTGCCGACCTGAATGCCATTTCCGCGATCCTTTCTATTTCGAAGCGGCTATATATGCAGTCGTCGGATGCGCTGTGACCATCTTCACTGAGTTCTTTTTTTCCAAAATAGATCCCGCCGGTCAGCTCGCGGAAGATGACAAAATCGACGTCCTCAATATTTTTAGCCTTGAGGGGGGATAGATGATATAAGGCAGAATAGCTCGTCACCGGGCGGATATTGGCATACAGCTCCAATCCTTTGCGGAGCGCCAGCAGTCCCTGTTCGGGACGTACCCTTGCATTGGGATCATTGTCATACCGGGGATGGCCGATCGCGCCAAAAAGCACGGCGTTGCTTTCCATACAGGTTGAAAGGGTCTCTCCGGGCAGGGCCTGACCGGTTTTGTCGATGGCTTCTGCACCGATCAACGCCTCGGTAAATTCAAAGGTATGATGATAGGTCTCTGCAACTGCTTTTAGGATATTGACCGACTGTGCTGTTACTTCAGGGCCGATCCCGTCACCGGGCAGAACGGCAATTTTTTTGAACATGGGACTATGGATTTATTTTATGGAATAAAGCTGTTTTCGTATGCCTCAATATCGTTCCGGATACTCAGGAGATAGTCGATATCGTCATAGCCGTTGAGGAGGCATTCCTTTTTATAATTATTGATCTCGAATGATTCTTTTTCTCCGGTCGAAGTGATGGTAATGGTCTGTGCCGGAAGGTCTATTTCAAGCGTCTCATCAGGTCCCAGGGCGAAGATCTTCATGAGAAAGCCTTCGGATACGGTTACCGGCAGCACACCGTTGTTCAGCGCGTTGTTTTTGAATATATCAGCAAAAAAGCTGCTGACCACCACCTGGAATCCTGCGTCGAGAATGGCCCATGCTGCATGTTCACGGCTCGACCCGCATCCGAAGTTCTGTCCGGCAACCAGGATGTTGCCGCGATATTGCGGCTTATTGAGCGCAAAATCAGGCCTGGGTCTGGTCTCGTCATCATTTTCATAACGCCAGTCACGAAAGAGGTTCCTTCCGAACCCTTCCCGCGTGGTCGCTTTGAGAAACCTGGCAGGAATGATCTGATCGGTGTCGATATGCTCGATAGTGATGGGGACAAAGGTCGATGTAATTTTATTGATCCGGTTCTTTGACATAGCTTTCTTTTAGTTCTGGATGAGCTCATTGATATCGGTTACACAGCCCGTTATCGCAGCGGCGGCGGCCATGAGCGGACTTGCCAGCAGCGTCCGCGCGCCGGCTCCCTGGCGGCCTTCGAAGTTCCTGTTGCTGGTGCTGATGCAATATTTTCCAGCCGGAATTCTATCCTCGTTCATCCCCAGGCAGGCGCTGCATCCGGGCTGACGCAACAGGAATCCCGCTTCCGAGAATACCTTATCGATGCCTTCTTCGATGGCTTGCTGTTCGACCTGCTTGCTGCCCGGAACGATCCAGACCTCTACATCATCAGCCTTCCTGCGCCCTCTGACAAAATCGGCCACAAGGCGCAGGTCCTCGATACGGCTATTGGTGCAGCTGCCTATGAATACGTAGTCTATTTTTTGTCCCTTGATCGGCTTTCCGCCTTCAAATCCCATATATGCCATGGCCTTTTCAAAAGAAGGGCGGTCCTTTTCGTCGACCTCTTCCTTATGTGGCAAAGTGCTGCTGACTCCAAGCCCCATTCCGGGATTGGTCCCGTATGTGATCATAGGCTCGATATCGGAGGCGTCGATGCTGATCTCCCTGTCAAAAACAGCATCCTCATCGCTAAACAATGTCTGCCAATACTGCATGCTGGTGTCCCACTCGCTGCCCGCAGGGGCAAATTTCCTGCCCTTTACGTAGTCAAAGGTCGTCTCATCAGGGGCAATGAGCCCGCATCGTGCGCCCATTTCTATGCTCATGTTACAGATCGTCATACGGCCCTCCATGCTCAGGTTGCGGATAGTTTCGCCGGCATATTCTATGGCGTAGCCGGTTGCCCCGCTGGCGCTGATCCTGGAGAGAATATACAGAACAAGGTCTTTGGCCACCACATTGGGCCTGAGCCGGCCGTTGATGTTGATTCTCATTTGTTTCGGCCTGCTCTGCAGGACACACTGGGTCGCAAAGACCATTTCCACTTCCGAGGTCCCGATGCCAAAGGCGATGGAGCCAAACGCACCGTGAGTGCTGGTGTGGCTGTCCCCGCATACGATGGTCATACCCGGCTGGGTAATGCCGAGCTCCGGCCCGATGACGTGCACGATACCCTGGTAAGGATGGCCAAGGCCATAGAGTGTAATGCCGTGCTTTTTGCAGTTTTCGATCAGTGTATCGACCTGCATCCTGCTCAGGGCTTCCCTGATGGGAAGATGCTGGTCGAGGGTCGGAACATTGTGGTCGGCCGTAGCGATGGTCTGTCCGGGCCGTAATATCTCCAGCCCGCGTCTTTCAATCCCGGCAAATGCCTGTGGGCTGGTAACCTCGTGTATCAGGTGGCGGTCGATGTATAAGACGGAAGGTCCACCTTCAATAGACCTGACGAGGTGGCGGTCCCATATTTTTTCAAAAAGCGTTTTACCCATTTGAAATGATAAGTAATTTACAAAACGAAAATAAGCTACAGGATCATACAGCCTGGGCGATAAAATTTTTTGCCAGGTGGACCAGATCGTCATCATTGACCTCCTTTTTGGCATCTGCGATCCTGAGGAATTCAGCATACAGCGTATCGACCTGGTCGCGGTCCATCCGGAAGCCGAGCTTCTGGAAACGATAGGCCAGAGCGCTTCGTCCGCTTCTTGCCGTTAGCACGATCCTGGACTGATCGGCGCCCACATCTTCCGGACTGATGATCTCATAGGTCAGGGCATCCTTGAGGAAGCCATCCTGGTGAATACCGGAAGAATGCGAAAATGCGTTGCTGCCGACGATAGCTTTATTGGCCTGAACAGGCATGCGCATGACGTCGGATACCAGCTGGCTTATGGGGTTGAGCCTGCGGCTGTCAATATCGGTATGCATATGAAGCGAGCGGTGCTGCTGGATGATCATGGCCACCTCTTCCAGGGATGTATTGCCGGCACGTTCTCCCAGCCCGTTGATCGTACACTCGATCTGCCGGGCTCCTGCGATCGCCCCTGCTATGCTGTTGGCTGTAGCGAGGCCGAGATCATTGTGGCAGTGACAGGATATAACGGCGCGATCGATATTGGGTACATTGTTGACCAGGTAGGCGATCTTTTCGCCATACTGGTATGGCAGGCAATAGCCGGTGGTGTCCGGGATATTGACCACGGTTGCGCCGGCAGCGATCACCGCTTCGATGACCCTTGCCAGATAGTCATTATCGGTCCGGCCGGCGTCTTCGGCGTAGAATTCAACATCATCGACGTGATTTTTGGCCCATCTGACAGCCTGGACCGCCCTAAGCAGGATCTCTTCCCGGTTGGAATTGAACTTGGCCCGGATGTGTAGATCGCTGGTGCCGATACCGGTATGGATCCGCGGGCGTGCCGCAAATCGCAGGGCTTCGGCTGCGACTTCGATGTCTTTCTCCACAGCGCGGGTCAATCCGCAAACTGTGGCATTTTTTATTACTTTTGAAATCTCGTTGACAGATTCAAAATCGCCGGGTGAAGAAATGGGAAATCCCGCTTCGATGATATCCACACCCAGGGATTCAAGCTGGAGCGCGAGGCTGACCTTTTCAGAGCTGTTCAGCTTGCATCCGGGCACTTGTTCACCATCTCTCAGAGTGGTATCAAAAATGAATATTTTTTCTGTCGACATTGAATTAATTTTTAACTGAATTAAGTGATCCATCCTCCAAAAACGAATGGATCGGGCCACAAAATATTGCTTGAAGTCATGGATTTTGAAACTAAAAAATCTGGAATTACGATCTTCAAATACGTGCTGAAGTAGCCGGAAATGGCATAAACAGGACGTTTGTATAAATTGATTTTACGATGTCAAACCAGATCAACGAACCGGTTTTCATGCTTATCAAGTCGCTTTCCCCGGCGGAGAAGCGGCATTTTAAGTCTTATATCTCCCGGCACCAGGGCAATGAAGACTCCAAGTATATGCTGCTGTTCAATGCTATAGATAGTAGCGCGACTTACAATGAAGAGAGCTTTCTAAAGAAAATTCCGGCTATCAGCCGCCAGCAGTTGCCCAATATCAAAAGCCATCTGTACGGGGAGATCCTCGTGGCGCTGCGCCTGCTGCACAGCGGCAAAAACACCGAGATTCAGATACGTGAGCAGATCGATTACGCCAGAATCCTCTACAACCGCGGGCTGATCCAGCAGGCGCTGAAGATCCTGGCACGTGTAAAAGCCCAGGCCAGGGCCGGCAGCCACTTTATCATCACGCTGGAGATCCTTCAGTTTGAAAAGGATATCGAGACCAGGCATATTACCAGGAGCCTGCGCGGAAGGGCCCAGGAGCTTATCGATGAGACCAGCTTTATCATCGGCCAGGTCAACGAGGTCACCCATCTTTCCAATATCGCCCTGCGCCTGTATGAGTTATTCCTCGAAAACGGGCCGGTCAAGGATGCCGGCCAGGGCCTGCTGATAGAACAGATATTCAGGCAGAGCACAGAAGGCATCAACGAACGCCAGGTCAGCTTCTACGGCCGCCTTTATCTCTATCAGAGCTATTGCTGGTATTATATGATCCAGCTCGATTCCTCCAGATATTACCGCTATGCGGAAAAATGGGTCCGCACCTTCGATAGCTTCGGAGATGCGATCAGGGAGCATCCCCTGCTGTATATCAAGGCGGTTCACAATCTTCTCAATGCTTTGTTTATCATAGGCAAACACGGTATGCTGGTCAGGGAAACCGGCAAGCTGGAGGATTTCTATCACAATTATTCCCAGATGAATGAGAACCTGGAGATCCAGACCTTTGTCTATCTCTACACTTCGAGGATCAATATCCATTTTATTGAAGGCACCTTCTCAGAAGGCCTTACCCTGATCCCGGTCATTGAATCCAAGCTCGAAGAGTTTCACCGTTATATCGATACTCACCGGATCCTTGTATTTTATTATAAGATCGCCTGCCTGTATTTCGGCTCAGGCGACAATGAACAGGCGATCGGGTATCTGAACAAAGTGATCAATCTTAAGGTGGGGCAGCTCCGGACCGATATCCAGTGCTTTGCCCGCTTGCTACACCTGATAGCGCACTATGAGCTGCAGAATATACGCCTGGTGGAATATCTAATCAAGTCGGTATACCGTTTCCTGTCCAAAATGGAAAACTTGGATGCCGTCCTTGCCGAGATCTTTGAATTTCTCAAAAGATCCCTTTCTTCCAGGCCACGGGATGTGCGTCAGTCGTTTGCTGAGCTGAAGGATAGGCTGGAGGTGCTGTCCCAGTCGAAATACAACCGGCGTTCTTACCAATATCTTGACATCGTCTCCTGGCTGGAGAGCAAGATCAGGAGCAGGCCTGTGCAGGAGGTGATCAGGCAGAAATTCCTGGAGGGCGATGCATCCACTCGTGGCTTTATAAAGAGGAGGTGAAGATACGCTCGATGTCAGAGTTTTATGGGTTGCTCCCGGAGAATGAGCTGCTGATCACGGATGTCCTGCTTCAGATCATCCGGTCCGCGCTGCCAGACCGTTGCGGCGAAAAAATATCCTATAATGTTCCTTACTTTTATGGCAACAAGGGCATCTGCCTTGTCTGGCCGGCCTCGATTCCGCGTGGCGGTGTGGCGGAAGGTGTATTGCTGGGCTTCTGGTATGGCAGCTTGTTGAAAGATCCGGAGGGATATCTTGACCGCGGCACGAATAAACAGATCTATTACAAAATATTCAGATCCGCGGATGAGATCGACCATGATAGGATCATCGCGCTTCTTGCCGAAGCCCTGGAGGTGGACAAGGCATGGAAACGCACGATACTCCGCGGAAAGTAACGGCTGATTTTTCCCGGATAGAGCGGACATCATCAAAACTATCCTCCGCCGTTTGTGCGATAACTTCCGGAAATGTGCACTATAGCCTATCTTTGAAAGAAATTCCGTCATGAAGCATGGTGTATACATCCGCTTATCCTATTTTTTTCTTGCTGTCTACATCCTGATCATCCCGATCCTGATCTGGCTACTGCCTATGATGGTCACCTTCCGGGTCCCGGCCGGTATTCCGGCGGAAGCGATTACCTGGGCGTTCTTTATTGTGCCCGCGCTGGGCCTGGTATGTAACATTATCGGCAATGTCCGGCAGGAAAAGGGGATGCGATGGTATCTCTACCTCATTATTGTCTTTCTCGCTTCTTTTGTAATGGGTATCGTGACATTTATCCGCTTCATGGCTGATGCCCAATAGGAACCTGGCGGGAAAGCAAATGATTGAATGTATCCCTGACTTTCTTTTGCCGGAGCGGAGATGACCTTAATTTTATACCGGGACAACGTGATTTTGCAGGGTTTCATTCCTGCGTTTTTGAATATAACAAATGATTTTTATATAAATGCTTATAGCTGTTTACTTTATGGCGATTAATTTGGCTATGGCATTGATATTTTGTGTACCTTTGCGCGCTGAAAAATCAGTCAAGTCTGCATGATCGCTTATATCGACGGTAAAATAACGACACTGACCCCGACTTATGTTCTTATTGAGACGGCCGGCATCGGGTACCATGTACACATCAGCCTCAATACCTATGCTCATCTGGACGGCAAGGACCGGTTTAAGCTGCTCACTGTCCTCCTCATCAAGGAAGATGCGCATACGCTCTATGGTTTTGCTACAGAGGAAGAGCGTACCCTGTTCCAGCATCTGATCTCTGTCAACGGTGTCGGAGCCGGCATAGCCAGACTGATCCTGTCATCGATGCAGGCGCATGATGTCAGACAGGCTATCGTTCATGAAAATGAACGTATGTTTGCAATGGTCAAGGGAATCGGCCCCAAAACTGCCAAGCGAATCATCATCGACCTGAAAGACAAGCTGTCCAGATCCGCCGATGCGGATCCAATAGCGATCCCGGTAAACAGCACTAATACATTGCGTGACGAGTCATCGGCGGCGCTTATGGCGCTCGGATTTCAGCGAGCGGCGATCGATAAGGTGCTCAATACCCTTCTTTCCGGTGACAGGGAATACAACCTTGAGCAACTGGTCAAGGCAGCGTTACGGTCATTATCCGGGTAATGTCTGATATCTCAGTGAAAGAAAAAGTGTTAATTTTTTGAATAATAAAAGAAATTGGGAACTTATTCGTTTAGTGTACAATGATTTTTCCCGATCACAGGATTATGAAAAAGTTACATTCTGCCCGTTTTTAGAAAAATAGTTAATCATAGGTTTTTTTGTTAAATTAAATAAAAGCAAAGAACCTGTTTATAAAAAATATTAAAAATAACTTGCTGAATAAGCTTGTTGGCATTTTATATGAATTTTAAAATCAACACCTTTGGTCCTGTTCTGGTCATTTGTCTCGGTATTTATGCATTGACAGCCGGTAATCTGATCAGAAGAGGCCTTATGATCCAGGATCTCGAACCGGCCGGCGATATGGCTGATGATACCATACCGCGTCGTTCCATTTACCCGGTAGATACGACCGACCCTGTCAATCTTAAACTGCCGCCTGACCTGGAGCAGGGTTACAACTATGACCCGGAGACGGATTCCTATTTTTTCTCCAACAAGCTGGGCAATGATTACCTCGATGCGCCTGTAGGCATGACCTTCAGTGAATACATGGCAGCCAAGGCACGCGAACAGGAGTCGGCTTATTTCGGGAAGCTTGCAGGTATTTCCGACGGCAAAGGCTCCGGCAATGCCAAAGATCCCCTGGAAGGATACAAAACGAGCACCTCTATCATCCAGCGTCTGTTCGGAAGCGACAACATCGACATCAAGCCCGCCGGAAGTGTCGACATCGACCTCGGTCTGGCTTCCAACCATACATTCAATCCAACCGCGACAGAGCGTCAGCGCAAATACACCAACTTTGTTTTCCAGCCGACCATCGATCTGAGCATAGCGGGAAAAGTGGGGGAAAAGCTGAGTATCAACGCTAATTACAATACACAGTCTACCCTTGATTTTGACCAGTTTATCAAGATCAATTTTGATGGAGGGAGCTTTGGAGAAGATGACATCCTGAAAAAAATAGAAGCCGGTAATGTCTCACTCCCCCTGAGAAGCTCGCTGATCCAGGGAAGCCAGGCGCTATTCGGGATCAAGGCCGATATGCAGTTTGGCCATCTCAAGCTAACGGGCCTGATCTCCCAGCAGAAATCGGAGCGTAAAAACCTCCAGCTACAGGGAGGCAGCCAGCTGCAGACCTTCTCCCTTCCGATCGATCAGTATGATGAGAACAAACACTTCCTGCTCTCACAGTATAACCGGAGTGTTTTCAACAGCTCGCTCAGGACACTGCCGCAGATCAACACATTTTTCAACATTACGGATATTGAGGTATGGGTGACCAACGACCGCCAGGAAACGGAGGATGTCCGTGATATTGTGGCTCTGGCTGACCTGGGGGAATGGAAAACACTTACGACCTATAACCCGCTGTTCAACGACACGCTGGCGGTCAACCACCCCGATTATTCGGGTACCATTGAGCTGCCTAACAATGATGCCAATGGCCTGTATAAGCAGCTGGCGATCACCGACTCGTTCAACAGCCGTCCGCTCAATAAAGCCATCAACACGCTTCAGGCATCACCACTCAATCTCGTCCAGACCAAGGACTTTGAAAAAGTAAGAGCGAGAAGACTCCGCAAGGATATCGATTATACCTTCCATCCGCAGCTTGGCTTTGTCTCGATCAATATCGGCCTCCGTCCGGACCAGGTGCTGGGTGTGGCATACCGCTACCGGTACAATGACAAGATCTACCAGGTAGGTGAGTTCTCGTATGAGGTGCCGGTCGACCCGGTCAACCCGAACGTGCTTTTCGTCAAGCTCCTCAAGGCCACCACCCAGAAAACCGAAGTCCCGCTATGGAACCTGATGATGAAAAACGTCTATTCTGTGGGCGCCTACCAGACCAATGCCCTTGACTTCCGCCTGGACATTTTCTATGAAGATCCGGGTTACGGGCAGAAACGGTTCCTGCCGGATACCGATCTTAAAGGGCAGCCTCTGCTCAGGATCTTTAACCTTGACAATCTCAATACCACGGGCGATCCCCAGCCTGACGGCGTGTTCGACTTTGTAGAAGGTGTGACGATCAATAGCCGGACCGGTCGTGTGATGTTCCCGGTGCTGGAGCCATTTGGCTCCGATCTGGCCAAAAGGATCAATAATCCCGCGCTTGCAGAAAGATACACCTATCCCGATCTCTATACCCGTACGATAACGCGTGCGCGGGAATACCCCGAAAAAAACAGGTTTACGATCAAAGGTTCTTATAAGTCAAGCGTCTCATCCGAGATCTCTCTCGGGGCTTTCAATGTTCCCCAGGGATCGGTCCGGGTTACAGCCGGCGGCACTCAGCTCATAGAAGGCCAGGATTATACCATCGACTATTCAGCGGGAAAGGTCAATATCATCAACGACGCCTATCTGACATCGGGTGTTCCTGTCAATGTCTCTTTTGAGGACAACGCCCTCTTTAGCTTCCAGCAAAAGTCGATGATGGGGCTTCGTGCCGATTATGCGCTGAATAAGAATATCAATATCGGCGGTACCTTCATGAGGCTGTCCGAAAGACCCTATACACAGAAGGTCAACCTGGGCGATGATCCGCTCAACAACAAGGTATATGGGCTCGATTTTAACTTCAGCAAGGATGCCGACTGGCTGACGAGGCTGGTAGATAAATTGCCTCTGATCCAGACCAAAGAAGCCTCCCGTGTCAACCTGACGACGGAGGTCGCTGTCATTCAGCCCGGGCACTCAAAATTTATCAACAACCTGGCCGATGAGGGCGGGACGGCCTATATCGATGACTTCGAAGGGAGCACGTCCAGCTTCGACCTCAGAACGCCGACGCAGGAATGGTTTATCGCAAGCGTTCCGCAGAATGACAATGAAAACAATAATCCCTTATTTAAAGAAGCAACTCTTACGGATAATCTCGCCTACGGCGCAAATCGCGCGCGGCTCAACTGGTTCCGCGCGGAGGTCAATGCTCTTACCAGCAGTGACGCCAACGATCCTTATACGCGTTTTGTATCGATCACAGAAGTATTTAAGCGGCGCAACAATGTGGTAGGTATCAACAATGGCCTCTATACCTTTGATATCGTGTACAGTCCGTCGGAAAGAGGCCCTTACAATTACGAATTGCCGGATGGGTATCCGGGCTATTCCGCCGGCCTCAATTCCGCCGGTCAGTTGGATAAGCCCGAGACGCGATGGGCCGGTATTCAGCGGGCTATCGTCAATTCTGACTTCGAAGCCCAAAACTATGAGTTTATTGAGTTCTATATGCTGAGCCCTTTCCAGAAAAGGCCTAACGGTGTGCAGAATACTTCAAGCGGAAAGATATACATCAATCTCGGCAACGTGTCGGAAGATGTCCTGAGGGACTCGAGAAACTTCTTCGAAAACGGGCTGCCGGGTCCGAATGATGAGAATCAAAGGATTTTTAACTCCGTATGGGGCAACATCCCTGCGGTCAACCAGTTTATCAACGCTTTTGATAATGATCTTGCCAAGCGCCAGGCACAGGACGTTGGTTTGGATGGCTTGAGCAGCGTCCAGGAGAGAGAATATTTTGCTGACTACCTGAATATCATTCAGAATAGCCCCAAGCTGAGCGTCGACGCCAAAAATGCGATCGTAGCCGATCCGTCGGCCGATGATTTCAGGCACTTCAGAGAGTTCTCCGATCAGGACCCTATACTTGAAAGATATAAGTACTTCAACGGTCAGGAAGGCAATTCAAAGCCGACAGAAAATAATGCAAGCGTCCAGTCGGCGTCAACCAACTATCCCGACCGGGAAGATATCAATAACGACAACTCGCTCAATGAATCGGAAGCATATTATCAGTACGAGATACCGATCGAATATGATAACGGGGATGGCATCAAGCTCAATCAGTTCATCACCGATACCATCCATGGAAATGGCAATGATGTATGGTACAGGTTTAAGGTGCCTATCAACCAGCCTACGCAGACGGTCGGCGGATTGACCGATTTCCGCTCCATCCGTTTTATGCGTCTGTTCTTTACGGGATTTCAGCAGCAGACCATCATGCGGTTTGCACGTATGGATCTGGTCCGTAACCAGTGGCGTAAGTATACGCGTGGCATTACAGGCGCTGTTGATGAACCGATCATCATCCAGCCGCCCTTTTCCGATCTGAAATTTGACCTGAACGCGGTCAACTTTGAAGATAACTCTGCCAAAATACCTGTCAACTATGTCCTTCCCAAAGGGCTACGCCTTGAAAGAGCCGTAGGCGCCTATCAGGAGACCTTTCAGAATGAGCAATCACTCGCGATGAATTTCTGCAATCTTCCGGAAAATACGCGCATAGGCGTATTTAAAAATACCAACCTCGACATGCGCCGCTACAAGCGCCTGAAAATGTTTGTCCATGCAGAGACCCTTGCCGACCAGAACAACACCATTCCCGACGGCGATCTGAGCATCTTTATGCGTATCGGTTCCGACTTTACCGACAATTATTACGAATACGAGATCCCACTCAAAATGTCGGATCTGGATTATCTCAATTCAGTCAGGAACGACCTGCTGGTATATAGCGAAGGCGTCTGGCTGGCTGAAAATGCGTTTGACTTCCCGCTTCATATTCTGACCGACCTGAAGGAAGAAAGAAATAAGGTCAATGGCGTCGGCACTTACTATTCCAAAGCCGACCCCGAGAAGCCTAACAATACCATTACGGTCAAGGGAAATCCAAACCTCGGATATGTCAAAGGCCTTATGATCGGTATCCATAACACGGAAGGAGGCATACCCCGCTGTGGTGAGATCTGGGTCAACGAGATGCGGATGACGGGCTTCGACGAACGGGGCGGTATGGCGGCTATATCAAGACTGGATCTACAGCTGGCCGATCTCGGTACGGTGACATTGTCAGGAGCTTACTCCTCCCTGGGTTGGGGCGCTTTGGACCAGCGGGTCCAGGAACGGGCTATTGAATCCAATTATCAGTATGATATTTCGACCAACCTGGAATTGGGTAAATTCATTCCCGGTAAAACAGGTATCAAGGTACCATTCTACTATCAATATACAACTAGCGTCAAAACACCGGAATATGATCCTTACGACCTTGATATCAAGCTCAAGGACAAGCTCGGTCAGTATAGCGGTGCCGAACGGGACAGCCTGAGGGAACAGGCCGTGGAATACCAGAACATCACCTCCTACTCATTTAACAATGTAAGGAAGGAAAGGCTCAATAAAGCCGTAACTCCCATGCCGTGGGACATTGAAAACTTCAGCTTTACCTACGGTCATTCCCGTACCAAGCGGACCGATCCGATCATTGCAAGAGACCAGACCGATCAGTATAAGGGAGGATTTGATTACAACTTCACTATGAAGCCGTTGTATATCAGCCCGTTTGCCAAGAGTATCAAAAAGGATAAGTACCTGAAGTTCATTACTGACTTCAACTTCAACCCGGTGCCCAATACGTTCTCCTTCAATACACAGCTCAACAGGCTGTACAGCACCAAGCTGTACCGGTTTACCGATCCTTTCCAGAGCACCTGGCGTACGCGCAACTTCCTTTGGGATCGCACCTATGCGCTGACCTGGGATCTGACCAAGTCGCTGAAATTTGACTTCAATGCCGTCAACACGGCGGTAATCGACGAGATGAACGACCGTTACGTCGATTCCGGCCTGCCGAACCCGGCCTTCAATTCCAGCTCCAACCGGGCAGTTATCTGGGAAAATATCAAGGATCTTGGCCGGAACAAGAATTACAAGCACACGTTCAACCTCAATTATAACGTGCCGTTCAAAAATTTGCCGATGCTCGAATGGGTGACCATGCGCGCCTTGTATGGCGGTACCTATACCTGGAGTGCGGCTGCGATCAACGTGGATACTCTGGGAAATGTAATTCAGAATACGCAGGTCCGCCAGCTGAATGCTGACTTTAGCTTCGACCGGTTGTATGCCAAGTGGGATTATCTGAAAAAAATAGAAAAGCCGGGCACCAAAACGCCGAATAAGAAACCGGCCGCACCCACCAGGCTCAATGACAAGTCTAATGTCAAGGATGAAGGTAATATAGGTAAAGGGACAGACTCCAAACAGGATTCACTGTCGACCGCCAATCTTTCGAAAGAGGAAAAAGCAAGGCTGAAGAAGGAAAAAGAAAAGGAAAGAAGAAAGCTTGCCCGGCAGGAAAGAAGGGCCAATTATCAGCCTTCGCTCGCGGAAAGGATCCTGATCAGGCCGCTGCTCAGTGTGCGTAAGGCCCGTCTGACCTATACGGAGAATCTCAACTCGACCATTCCAGGATACATGCCTTCGACGACGGCAATGGGTATGGACCAGTGGTCCTCACCGGGCTTTGGATACGTAGCCGGCTGGCAGCCTGATGATGCTTTTTTCAACAGGGCGGTGGCTCCTGAAAATAACTGGATCACAAAGAATATTTTTCAGAACCAGCTTGTGATCCTCGGTCAGAACCAGACCATCGACGCCCGTGTCAACCTGGAGCCGTTCAATGATCTTAAAATAGATCTGAATGCCGGCCGCACCTACCAGGAGACACATACGGAGCTCTTTAAGGTCAAGGCTGCAGGAGAGAATTTCGGTCGCTATACCGGAAGGGATATCGGTTCGTATACGACGACCTATTTTACTCTCAACACATTCTTCGATAACCTGGATGATGTATTCGACCGTTTTGAATCCAACAGGACAAGCATCTCGCAACGGCTGGGCATAGTACCGGATCCGCAGAATCCGGGCTTTACGAAGGGATATGGCCGTATTCAGCAGGATGTTCTGATCCCGGCATTCTTATCGGCCTATTCTGATACGGATCCGATGAAGCAGAAGCTCGACATTTTCAGTACGGTGCCCAGGATCAACTGGCAGCTGACCTACAATGGCCTGACCAAAATCGACTTCTTCAAAAAATATTTTGCAAGTGTCAATGTCTCTCATGCGTACAAATCGACGCTGGCGGTCAATAGCTTTAACTCATCACCGTATTATGATGCCAATGATCCTTACCTGTTTAACCCGATAACCAGTAACTATTATAGCAGGCTAGAGATCCCGGCAGTGTCCATCACCGAAGGTTTGTCACCTCTCATCCGTTTTGATTTCAAAACCAAAAGTGACATTACCTTCAATATCGATTATAAAAAGATCCGGAACCTGTCCCTTTCATTTGTCGATAACCTGGTCAATGAGACCAAAACTGCCGATATTACTTTTGGCGCAGGATATGAGATGCACAATGTCAAGCTGCCTTTCATGAAGGAGTTCCAGAAGAAGAAAAGCGCCAAGAAAAAGAAAGAAAAGGAAAAAGATCCTAACAAAACCTCTCAGAAACCGGGAGCAACGGGTGGCAAAAAAGCCGCCTCTGAAAATGACCTTATCCTGCGGCTCGATCTTTCTTATCGCGATGATATCTCGGTGAGCCACTTTATCGACCAGGACAGGACGCTGACATCAAGAGGCGCAACAACGCTCCGGATCGCTCCTAATATCGAGTATGAGTACAACAAGAACCTGACGCTCCGGCTGTTCTATGATTATAACCTGTCCAGTCCGAAGACGTCGCAGCAGTTTAAGACGATCTCTCAGCGGGGAGGCATCACATTCCGCTTCCTGCTCAATTAATCAGAAAGCTTCCGCAGTTTTATACAGCCATGCCCTTAGAGGGTATGGCTTTTTTTATGAAGGAGCCTGGGATCATCGCGTTCCGGCTTTCTGATAAAACCTGAAGCCACCTTTTTGGTACAGGAACTCCAGTCTCTTGTCATCCTGGGATCCAAGATCTGATTTGGTCATAATGAAAACGGGCTTATCCTGTGGCGTATCCAATAGAACTGTGGCATTATCCTTACCGGGCCCATTAGCAGCAGGATACCGGAAGTAATAATAGGGAATATAGCTTTTATATCCCAACGTGGCCAGATATACGGGAGCTCCGGCTTTTTTTGCTGCAAATTCGATCGCAGGCCCCTGGGTATACTGCTCTATCCGTGGCAAAATGACGGTAAATAAAGAGGTCATTGCCACAACTGTATAAGAATAATAGAAGGCCAGGACCGGGGCTCTTTTCTGGTTTTTAAGTGATGTTCGTATAAGAATACTGAGGAGGAGCATCAGGATGCCGGGAACCGAGATCCAGTAAGGCCAGTCAACTTCGATATTGAACGAATCATAGGCAAACCGGTCTTTGTCAAGTATGCCTATCCATAGCTGCCGGTTATTAAACACCCACGGAATGATGATCCAGAGGAGGGAGATGAAGGTGCCTGTTATCCATAATGTATGTCTGATCCATGAGGGAATCCTTTTTCTGCTTAGGAAGCAGTAGGTCGCCAGGTAGGAAAGGGGCAGATACGACATGGATGAGTAATGGACTATTTTTGTCGTGGTTATTGAGAACAGGATCATTACGACCCAGAACAGGCTGAACATCCATCTCAGAAAGACCCTCTCCGTGTCGGGCATGGCCTGCCTCCCAAACATAGGCAATGCAATGAACGACATGGGAAAACAACCGAATAGTACCACCAGGAAATGATAATAAAAGGGTTGTTTATGCCCGGCTACCGGCTGGGTAAACAATTCGGCCTGGTATCTCAGGAATTGCAGAAATATTTCAAACCCGTTGAAATATATGTGGGCTGAAAGCCAGCTACCTACGATCAGAATAAATATGAGACCAAATCGCATATAGAATGAAGTGGCTGGCAGTTGCCTGAACCGGCCTGCGAAATGAAACCCCGCAAAGGTAAGCGCTAACAGTAAAAAACCTACCGGGCCCTTGGTCAGGACGGCCAGTCCGCTGAAACATCCGGCTATATATGCCGCATTTTTGTTGGATGAAGCAGCGAGTTGATCAGTAGCCGCATAGGACCAGAGGATCGAGTTGAATATAAATAAATTGAATACCGGGTCGATGACGCCAAACTTGAAATAGAAATGAGGCAGCAAGGATGCCGCATACAGGCACGCCCATGTGAGCCCGAACCTGACATCCCTGATCTTCTTCCCCCAGCGGAACAAGGTCACCAGGGTAAGGGTGCCGCATATGGCATTGGGTAATCTTGCGGCTGTCTCGTTAACTCCCAGTACCGATGAGGTCAGGGATTGCAGCCAGAAAAATAAGGGAGGCTTTTCCCAGAACGCTTCAAAGCCGATCTGTACTTTCAGGAAATTTTGCGAAGCGATCATTTCCCTTGCGGATTCGGCAAAATTGATCTCATCCCAATCAAACAGATGCGCTGCTCCAAGTCCTATATAGAATGGCAGCGACAGCATCATTACCATAAAGAGCGCTTTCCTTCCGTCCGGTTGCTTCATCCTGTCTCCTGTTTTGGAATATTCGCGGGACTGTTCAAAGATTCAATGCTTCGGGCCCACCTCCTTTTTATCAGAGTTGCAACTTGCCTTCGAGTAAATAATACTGAATAGATCAATGAAGCTAAGACCAACAGGATAATGACACATGATGTCCGGTACAGTATGGTGTACAGGAGATTGATCCTCGCCTGGTAATCGTTGCTGTCCGGTATGTTCCCTCTCTGGTACCTTACGATCGGATTCATATACAGATCACAATTATCTGAGGAGGCTACAAGACGTACATAACCGGCTGTTTCAGCTACTTTATAGAACCCTGATCTCTCCTTTTTATCAGATAGTGTCTTTCCCTCCGGTCCGACTATCCTGATGCTCCGGCATGAATCCGAGAAGGCGTAATATAGCGTGTCCCCGCTAACCCTGATATATTCCGGCCTTATGTCCCTCCATCCATCACGGGCTTCGACTGCATAGGATCTGCCGGATTTCAGGTTCTCCAGGATAGAATCTTTATCCGTTACCGGGGTATATATCTCATTCCATCGCCGGAATGTAGGCTCTCTGTGTATGTTGTGTGTATCGTCGTTGCCCAGGACATAGGCAAGCTGCCCTGCAGTAAGCGCGGCATCCCAGTGTGCCGATGAATTGTGGTACTGGCTCAATACTTCTATAAAGCTATAGTCGGTCAGCTGCCGCATATCGGCCAATGTATGGCCGTTCCTTACACCGGGATGGTTTATACATACGATAGCGCCGTCCTTTCTCAGCCTTTCTATTATATCCTGTTTCAGGGAAGTGCTCTGCCAGAAAGGATAATCAAATAAGGTCACTTTCTCCGGATCGATGGCCATTGTATGGGTTTTGAAAATATTATACCCGTGCTCGTACGCCGGGATAAAAACAGGAGAATTGCTGTGGGCTTCAGGCTCCAGGTAATGGTAGTTGGTGATGCACGCTACGGTATAGCCCTGATCCCTGTAGGCCTGAGTGAGCTGTTGAGGCGAATTGTGCCCGTTGGTCATCCGGTTCCAGGCGATAGAATGAGCATGCAGATTGGCTTTGATCGTATGGGTGAGATCTATATCCTGGTAGGGATTCAGGAGATTTTCACCGCTGAACGGTTTTTTCTCAGGAAAGGTATATATGTTGCCCTGCAGGTATAGCAGGCACGTAAGAAAAATCAGAAATAAAAATGCACCGGTCGTCAGCCTGACTGTGGTAACGGCTGCATGGACGATCTTTCTTCTGAATTTTTTATGTGCCATCCGGATATTTCTTCCTGATCCAAATGCCAAAAGTATCCATTGAATATTCACATAATTTGAAGCGGGTATTAAGCTTGTATTATCTTTTCGCGCCGTGGGTATTAAAAGACAGGATGGTGGGACCCGTTTCAGTCCGGAATCCGGATTTTAATTTTTAGATCAAAAGAGTATTTTTATAGAAATTTTAAGGATGATTATCAGGTTTTTATTTGTTACGGCTCTGATCCTTGTCTATGGCGCTGGTGGAAATGCACAGTCCAGTCAGGATTCATTATGGTTTCATACGCATTATACCAAGATAGAGCAGATGATCCCCATGCGGGACGGCGTAGGCTTGTTTACCAGCATTTACATTCCCAGGGATAAGTCGCGTCCGCATCCGATCCTGCTGCGGCGTACGCCTTATTCATGCCGTCCGTATGGCGCCGGTAACTTTGCCGATTTTTACAATTCTTACTATAAATATTATCTGCGTGACAACTACATCCTGGTAACGCAGGATGTGCGCGGCCGTTATATGAGCGAGGGTGACTTCGAGGATATCCGGCCCGTCATCGCCGGTAAAAGATCGGCCAAAGACACGGATGAGACTACCGATACCTATGATACAGTCGACTGGCTGGTCAATAATATTGAGAATAACAACGGCCGGGTAGGGGTCATGGGTATTTCCTATCCCGGCTTCTATGCAACCCTTGCTGCCTTGTCGGGCCATCCGGCGGTGAAGGCCGTCAGCCCGCAGGCTCCTGTCACCGATTGGTTCCGGGGTGATGACTTCCATCATAATGGCGCATTTGCGCTTCTGGACGCATTCGGCTTCTATAGGAGCTTTGGCATGCCCAGGCCGAAGCCTGTCCGGGAATATCCTTCCGTCAACTCTAATCTCTCGCTCGATGCCTACCGGTTTTTCCTTGATGCAGGATCATTGGCCGATATCAGGAGAAATTATTTCGGTGACAGCATTCGCTTCTGGAACGACCTGTTTGCCCATCCCGATCTGGACCGGTTTTGGGAAGACCGCAATCCCTTGCCGCATCTGAAAGATGTCAAACCTGCCGTTATGGTAGTAGGAGGCCTGTTCGATGCGGAAGATTGTTACGGCGCATGGAAGACCTATGAAACGTTGACTGCGCAGAGTCCTTCGACGGCCACGAGCATTGTCATGGGACCCTGGTTCCACGGCAACTGGGGAGGAAGAGGCGCGGGTGACCGGATCGGCGATATCCGCTTCGGATCGAAGACCTCCGAATGGTACCAGAATGAGCTCGAGATCCCCTTCTTTAAAAGATACCTTGAAGAAAGCCCCGATCCTGTTGGAGGTGATAAGGCCACCGTATTCATTACGGGAAGCAACCAATGGGCCTTTTACGATTCATGGCCGCCCAAAGGTGTCCGTGAGGTTAAATTCTTTCTCTCCGCCAATGGTGGATTGAGTAATGCTGCTCCACGTATAACCGGTGGCAGGGACCGTTATACCAGTGATCCTTCCCATCCCGTTCCCTACCGGCCCGATATCGGCTGGCGCCGTACACGGGAATACATGCTCGATGACCAGCGATTCGCATCACAGAGGCCGGATGTGCTGACATACCAGAGTGATGTCCTCACAGAGGATGTGACAGCGCTCGGCCCCGTGATTGCCGACCTGTTTGTCAGTCTTTCCTCTACCGATGCTGATTTTGTGGTCAAAGTTATTGATGTCTTTCCTGACGACTTCCAGGAGTATAGCAGCACACAGACACCGATGGGCGGATATCAGATGCTGGTTAGGGGAGAGATCATGCGCGGCAGGTACCGCAACTCGTTTTCAAAGCAGGAAGCATTTAAGCCCGGGAAAGTGGAACAGGTAAAGTATCGCCTCCCTGATATCTCTCATACATTCAGAAAAGGGCACCGTATCATGATCCAGATCCAGAGCAGCTGGTTTCCTCTCTTTGACCGGAATCCGCAACAGATGATCGACATTTACCAGTGTAAAAAAGAGGATTTTGTCCCCTGCGATATTTCAGTAATGCGGGACGTGAGATATCCTTCATCCGTCAGCTTATTCATTAAGTAGATATTTTGATTAACTATTGATAATTAAATGATTACATATTTATAATAGAATAAATTGTTAATCTTTTTCAACTTATGTAGAATAAATCCAAATTGGCATGAAGTTTCTGAAAAAAATATAAACTTTGCTTTCGGTATAAGGTTAATATTAAACCGTCTCCTTTCAGACCCTGTCCGGCTGTCAGGACCTTTTGAACTATTTTTTCACTATTATTTTGATTGAAAATATGATTCTGGAACCTATTGAGCGCAGGTCAAATCTCACCAAAGAGGAATTTAAGAGGGAATATCTCGATAAGAACAAGCCTGTTATCATCACCGACCTTGCAAAGGATTGGCCGGGATTGAACAAGTGGAGCTTTGAGTTCTTTAAGGAGAAATACGGCCACCTGCAGGTGCCATTGGTCGATAAGGACTTTCATAAGCCCGGTGCCGGTTACATGGAAAAGAAAAAGATAGATTTCAGGACCTATATAGAAGCCATCGAAAAAGGGCCAACCGATCTGAGATTGTTCCTGTTCAATATTTTTGCTGAGGCACCTGAGCTGAGGGATGATTTTAACTGGCCGACCATCATGGATGGTTTTGTGAAGTCTTTGCCTTTTATGTTTTTTGGCGGGGCGGAGAGCATTACTCCCCTGCATTTTGACATCGATTGCCCTTCCAACTTTCTCACGCACTTCCACACCAGGAAGAAAGTCCTGCTTTTCGATAAGGACCAGTCCAAGTACCTGTATCATCAGCCTTTTACCGTACAAAGCCAGATCGATCTCCATAATCCCGACTATGAAAAATTCCCTGCATTGCGCAAAGCACAGGGTATCGAAGCTATGCTATATCATGGTGACACCGTATATATCCCTCCTCACTGGTGGCATTACATTGAATACACGGACAGCGGCTTCTCGCTGGCATTGCGTGCGCACGACAGCCTGGCCAATAAGTTTGTAGCTGTCCGCAACCTGGTGCAGCACTCTGTCATCGACAAAGGAATGAACCGGATCATGGGTGAAAAATGGAAGAGCTGGAAGCTGGCTACGGCACGTCAGCGTGCTGAATCCGTCCTGTGATCTGCTCCCATTCGGTTTTCTTTTCAAAGATCTATGCCCGGCGGAATTGGGATCTGTTGGCTGAAGAGCCTGGTAATTACTTTTGACTATTTTTGAATCCCCGAAATGCGAATTGTATGGAGATGAATCATAAAAAATCTATCGGCGATCTTGCGCTTTCTTCTGTCCGCCTGGCTGTCGAAAATGTTCTGAAAGGCGGTGGTCCGTTTGGCGCGATTATTGTCCGGGAGGGCGAGGTTGTCGCCCAGGGAGCCAACCAGGTGACCCTTTCCAATGACCCGACGGCACATGCCGAAGTGGTGGCTATCCGGGAAGCATGTAAAACACTGGATACCTATCAGCTTTCGGACTGTATCCTGGTCACTTCGTGTGAGCCTTGTCCCATGTGCCTTGGCGCGGCATACTGGTCCAGAGTCAGCTCCGTCTATTATATAGCGACCAAGGAGGACGCTGCCCGTGCCGGATTTGATGATTCCTTTATCTATAAGGAATTAAACTTACCACATGCTGAAAGGTCCATCCCGTTTATCAAGCTCGACCTGGCTGAGTTTAATGCTCCGTTTGAAGCCTGGAAAAACAATTCGGATAAAAAGCCCTATTGAAAATTGGCAGTTGATAATGGACAATTGATAATCCTCTCAATCGTCCATTATCAATGACGCAAGCTATTCTACCCGGACCGGGAACTGTAGATCCACGTCCGTACTACCGCCGGCATTGGTAATATCTCCCTGCGCTACCCCGGAAGCATCCTTGTTGGGCTGGTGACGCAGAACGAGATTCAATGTGCCCTCATAAGCGTCATGGGTTGTCAGCGTAATTTCAAGACCGACAGGACGGTTGTTGTTATCCGTATCGCTGTAAGTGACTGAAGGAGCCGGACTTCCTGACCACAGGTAGAAGAACTGATGCTCATCACTCTCGTTGTGAATCTCTTCCGTGATGTCTTCCTCCGGCTCTGCAAGCGTATTTTTCAGGCTTAGGGTCCCTGTCAGGGTCGTATTGGCAGGAAGCTTGTCAGATGTGATCTGTGGCGACTGGGGACCATCACCGTCTGCGTCTTTGTACGAAAGCGTATAGACGGTGTTGTTGCCGTCCCGGAGCGTGACCGTTACTTCGTTGATCACTTCTTCTTCATTGATCGGCTTTACATCATCCTTGCATGAGAAAAGCCCCGTGAGCGCAATGGCTAAAAGACCGAATAAATAATTTTTTTTGTTTTTCATTTTTTAGTTGTTTAAAAATTATAAATGTATTGGCAGATAATATTCCTTCCCGCTTCCTGAGGCGCGAAATAGCGCAGGTTGTTGAGATAGTTGGAATACGCGGTGTTGAACACGTTATTGCATTTTAATTCGTAAGTATTTCTGCTGTTTTTTCCTTTTATCTTAAGGGAAATATTGACCAGCGTATAGGAGCCGGGCGGATCCCGGAACAGCTCTTCCGCATTGTATCTTTTTTGCCGGCCGGTATGATCGGCATCGACTTTGAATATTCCTTCTTTCCCGCTTTTTTTATCTTTATAAAGCCGGATCTCCAGGCCGGCGCCGGCGGCAAACGGAGGTATGAGAGGAATGCCCTTGCCGGTTTCCTTATTGGTTCCCTTTATCCAGGAAGCCCTCGCCTGTAGTGTGGCCCATGGGTTGATCCGGTAGTTCAGCCAGGCATCCGACCCTATAAGCTCTGCAGGTGCCTGTACATAATCATACCGCAGCTTTAGCCCTGCAATGGTCGACACATAGCCGTTGGGCTTCTGATAGATATAGTTTTTGAAGCTCTGGTGAAAAAGACTGACGGAATAATTTAGCTGCCTGTCCTTGTCATTACTTATCTCCGTGATCCATTTGAAGGATCTCTCTGCGGTCAGACCGGGGTCACCGACCTCGTATGATGCCGAGCTGAGGTGTACGCCGTTGCTGTATAGCTCATTGACGTCGGGAGCGCGGTATGCCATACCCGCATTGACCCTCACATTGACCTGGTGCCACAGCACGGTCGAAAAACCACCGCTTGCAACTCCATTGGTAAACTTCCTGTGCGGCTCATAGCGCTTTTGGGTTATATCATAATAGGTGGCGTCGAGCGCCTGATGGTCGAGGCGTACTCCGCCTTCCAGCGTGATCCTGTCAAAATTGGCCTGCTGAAATACAAAGATACCCGGGTTGATCAGTGTATAATAGGGAATGATAGGCCGGCGCTGGGTATTGGGTACATTCTGATTGATCTGCGCCAGCAGCGTAAGGCCGATGCTGCCACTCCAGGTTTCATCCCATTGGTGATCATCCACCACTTCTATCTGGCCTGTGTGCAGGTTCATATTGACAGCCGGGATATCTGTCCTGCCTCCACGGCGCACGTCAAACTCTTTCCTGTTGTTATGCTGGTAGGAGGCGTTGATCTTTATTTTGTGATCTTCCTTCCACCTGTATGATCCGTTGTAGATGGCCGAAGAGTGTATTACCTCCTGGCATGGCGCCTGGATCTTCAGCGTCCAGGGTCTTTCAGTGAGTGGACGGTCGGAGCCGATCGCTCTTTCCAGGTCGTTCTGATTGTGGATCTGGGAGGCCAGCAGGAGGCCTGATCTGGTGTATCTGCTTGTCAATGTGACCCTTGTATCCCATTTTTTACCGGTCTTCCCGATGCTGAATGCGCCGTTGAGGTTTGTATTTCCCGTATTGGAAAGCACAAAGGCGGGTGCCATGAAGTCGCCGTTCTTTTGTACTCCGAGGCCGAGCTTCCATCCTGCATTATTGTGATCACCCAGGCCTTTTTCAATAATGGAAGATGCGGCCAGGCCCGGAGAGTTGGATTGCAGGGTAGCGACGAGTGTATGCCTGGCCTCTTTTTGCTTATACAATGGCCCCTGCTCCAGTATGACGGCTCCTGCCAGAGCTTTCGATCCGTATCTCACGGAAGCGGCACCCTTGATCACTTCGATCTTGTCAAACATCAGGACGTCTATGCTCGGAGCATGTTCGTTGCCCCACTGCTGATCTTCCAGCTTGGAAGCCTGCTGGACAATGGCGATCCTCGAGCCGTACAGCCCATGTATGAGCGGCTTCTCGATATTATTGCCGGTCGATAAGACGGAGATGCCCGGCAATGTCCGCAAGCTTTGACTCAGGCTTGATGTTTTCAGGGATGTGAGCTGCTCGGCGTCGATCGAAGCGCGAACGCTTGTCACTTCATGATTGGATCTGGCTCTGATCACAATCTGCTTTAGCTCTCTGACGTGATGTTCGGGGTAGAAGTTGAGCTCTGTAAAGCGCTCGCCGATGGTCATCCGTTTTTTGACCGGCGTGCAGTCGATATGGCTGCATATAAATGTATAGGTGCCCGGACACAAGCCCTGGATCTCGTAATATCCGGAACTGTCGGCCTGCGCGATCTTATCCGATCCCTCGATGGCTATATTGGCATATGACAAGGCCGTCGTGTCATGCTCGTCGAGGACGATGCCCCGGACGGTATGATTACACAGCTGCGCCTTTAGGCCGGGTTGACAGGTAAAGAGACAAATAAGACCGGCCAATATTAAAATAAACGATTTCAAATCAAGGTTGTTGTAACAGTGTAACAAATGTAGAAAAAATTCTAATTGCAATATTGTTGCAACAAAAAAATTAACTTTGTATTTATTAATAGTAAAGAATCATCGTACAGAATGGCCCAGGTAACCGGATCAGATGAAATTTTGGAAAAGTTTGGTTTGAAGAAAACAAATGTACGCCGGACAGTGCTCAATACCTTCCTCGGCGCCAGCTATGCCCTGTCACAGCCGGCTATCGAAGAAGCGCTCGATCACATTGAAAACAGGGTAACGATCTACCGTGTTATCAAGGACCTGGAAACCGCGGGCATTATACACCGCGTAGTACATCTCAACGGTACGGTCCTGTATGCGCTGTGCTCTGATTGCTCCGTCCACGAACATCATCATGATGAGCACATACACTTTACGTGTAGGTACTGCGACCGGATCTTTTGTCTTGACCATTTTACAATGCCCGCTATCCGGCACCCGGAAGGATTCAGCATCGAGACCATTTATCTCAATGCGACCGGGATCTGTAAGGAGTGTTCCCAAAAGACGGCCTGAGTCGGTCTTTGTATTAAAATAGCTCTCTTAAGGTAATGGCGTATTAAAAGCCGGAATTCTTCAGCAGAGCCCTGGCCCGGTATTATTTCTTCTCCAGCTGCTTTTTCAGCCTTTCGCTTTCTTCAGCGGCCCTGGTAAATTTCGGATTGAGCGATGATGCCTGACTGTAATGACGTTGCGCCTCCTTAAGCTTACCCTGCCGCTCCTGTACAACACCTTTGGCAAAATACGCTTCAGAATAGATCTTGTCGAGATTGATGGCGATATCGAGAAATTCAACGGCCTTATCGAGCGAGTCCAGCTCGTTATAGAGCACGCCTATATTAAAATACGGCTGAGGGACTTTGGGATATTTCAGATTGATCTTCTTAAACCATTCGATAGCCTTTATCCTGTCGTTTTTATTCTGATAATGCATTGCCATCGCATAGATGGCTGTATAGCTGTTGGTATCGACACGCATAGCCGTTTCAAAGTACTTTTCGGAGCCTTTCTCTCCCATTTTATCAGCCATATCACCCGTCTTTATCCATGCATCGATCAGGAAAGGATCGATCTCAGTGGCCTTTTTATAGGCAAGGATCGCTCTTTTGTTATCTCCGGATTCTTCAAGTACCGTTCCCATGAGCAGGTATGCGTCAGCGTTCTGCTTATCTTTCGCGAGAATATTTCTGATCGTCTGCATGGCCTCATCATATTTTTTCAGAATGATCTCATATTCGGTCAGCTTCAGGAGGGTACGCATACTATCGGGAAACATGCCGGAGGCTTTCTGCATCGTCATCAGGGCCATGCGTGACTGATAGTAGTCCATATATGTGTCGGCGAGCAGATGATAGTATTTGGGCTTCATGCTGTCGAGCTTCATAGCGGAGGCAAGATCCTGGATGGCTTCATCATACCCTTCGATATCGTAGAAATATTTTGCCCTGTTGAAGTATGCTTCTGCGTTTTGTGGATCCTTGCTGATCTGTCCGGTCAGCATGACCAGCCTGGGATCGTCTTCCACCTTTGACCTGGGAGCTTCTTTTTTTTCATTCTTACAGGAAACCAGTGCCAGGAAGATCACGCAGATGATGACCCGGATATATGATGCAAACTGTGACATAGCCATATTTTAGTATAAAAACGTTTAAGACGACCAAAGATAGAAGGTTTCTGCAAAAATTTTCCGGCCGGATGTTTGTGAAGATGACCGGGTATTTGCAAAATAGCTTCCTTGTCGTGTAAATGTTTAATTTTACGGATCGGAGGAAAGATGAACTTATTCCCCGGCGAATGAAAAACAGGCTGCCATGTATTTTACGGAAGAAATAATTGAAAAGGTTTTTGAGAAAGAGGTCGAATCGGATACCGACCCGGTTGCGGAGCTGAACCATATTGCCGCCGGACAGCCGGCTATTATTTCCTATCTCGCGCAGGAAAACCTCCAATTGCTGACGGAAGAAGAATTTGACTATTGTGTCTTCCTGGTAACGATCATATATAAGGTGTATACCGAAAACGGAATCCGGCTCAGGGCAATCACTCCCGGACAGATCGACATCGCGGAGGAGGCCAACTGGGAAAAGCTCAACCAGTCGACTGCCAAAAAATTCAGCCAACGCATCGACGGCCTGTTTGAGGACTTTCCCCAGGAAGACCTGCTGGCTTTTGTAGAAGACGCCCTGGAAGCCGATGAGCTGCCTATTGTGACCAATGAAGGCCGCGAGCCTATGTTCATTGTATTGAAGACGGTCATTGACGTCCTGGAGATGAATGCGGAGAACAATTGACAACTTAATGCTTTCATTATCCCTGTTTTTTTTGATTATGAGCTGTTAAAGAAGTTGGTATAACCACAGAATACACAGAGTGTGCTCAGAGCCAAGCAGATATTTTCTACTCAGTGTAACTCCGTGTACACTGTGGTTAATGACTTTTTATGAACTATTAAAATGGAAAAGATCAGGTACAACATAGACAGATAGCAAGCGACAATTGCCGAGCAGAAGTCGGTTCAGCCTGTTTCACTCATGGTTTTTCTGTATTTTTAGGGTGGCTCCTTCTTTATCCCGATTTAATGTGTAAATTTGACGTTAAGCAGGGTTAATAAAAATTCCAAACCATAGCTCTTTCCTCCTTACGCATTTAGTTTATTTAAGTTTCTCCCAGTTCTTGTTTAATGTAAAGTAACAGGCATTTTACAGGTGTTGACGCCTGCATTCTATTCTGTTTTCATTTCCAAAACCAACTGATATGGCAGCATTGGAGACCTTAAAGACACAACCCCATTCCGAAGGCCAGGATCTTGCTCCGGATAAAAAAGTAAATGAGCTCGATGAGCTGCTTTCCGCCCAGATGGCTCCTACGCCGACTTCCGGTATCGAGCAGTATAATGGTCCCTGGACCAGAAAGCAGGTGGTTCATTTGCTGAAACGGACCATGTTTGGTGCTAAAAAGCCGGATATCGATTTTTTTATGACCAGGACGCTGACGCAGGCGGTAGATATACTTATCTCCCCGTTGGTGGTGCAGCCCGACCCTCCGCTCAATAATTATACTGCAGCATATGGCGTGACCGATCCCGATGTGCCTTCCGGCCAGATATGGGTCAATGCCAATTTTGGCGATGTAGAATATAATCGCGGCCTCTCTCTCAACAATTGGTGGCACTCTCTGATGTTTTCACAGAATCAATCCATCGTCGAAAAAATGACCCTGTTTTTTCATAATCTCCTGGTTACTTCTTATGAAGCTGTAGAGAAAGCCCGTTGGCTCTACGTCAACATTAAAACTTACCGGGAAAACTGTCTCGGCAATTATAAGACACTGGTCAGGAAAGCTACGTTGGACCCCCAAATGCTCCGCTACCTCAATGGCCATTATAATACCAAGAATTCGCCGGACGAAAACTACGCGCGCGAGCTGCAGGAATTATTTACCCTCGGCGTTGGCGCAGGATATACCGAAACGGATGTACAGGAAGCGGCCAAGGTGCTGACCGGCTTCAGGACCATAGCTTCTCCTGTCAGCGATGTATATACCTTCGACGCGTCAAAACACCATACGGGCAACAAGACATTTTCCGCTTTTTATAACAATAGGATCATCAATGGTACCAACAACGAAGCGGGCGCTCTCGGCGAGCTGGATCAATTGTTGGACATGATATTCGAACGGGAAGAAACGGCAAAATTTATTTGCAGGGAAGTTTACCGGTTTTTTGTGCATTATAACATCGACTCAACCATCGAAAATAACGTGATCACCCCGCTGGCCAATGTATTCCGAAGTAATAACTATGAGATCGCTCCGATGCTGAAGACTCTTTTTAAAAGCCAGCATTTTTTCGATGTGCTTGCCAACGGAGGAATGATCAAAAGCCCGGTCGACTTTCTTGTCGGCATGTGCAGGGAGTTTAATATGACGCTGCCGCCTGCCTCCAATGTTGCACAGTTTTACGAGGTATTCAACAAGATCAGGACAGAGTCGATACTCCAGGATCAGGAAATAACCAATCCTCCCAATGTGGCTGGCTGGAACGCTTACTATCAGGCGCCCGCCTATCACAGGATATGGATCAGCGCCAATACGCTGCAGAAAAGAAATAAATTTTCCGATAAGATGGTGGGCAACGGTTATAGTGTGCAGGGTTTTACGATGAAGTTTGACCTGCTCACCTTTACGGAATCGCTCTCCAATCCTTCCAACCCGAATACCCTCATACAGGACGTGATCGACCTCATGCTCCGGGAAGACCTTTCCTCCGCTACCAAGGCGTTCCTGAAAGACTTCCTCCTGACGGGACAGACCAATGACGACTACTGGACGACCGCCTGGAATAATTACATCAGCGCTCCGACCAACCCGAGCTATCAGAATATCGTAAAGACCAGGCTCACCAATCTCTATAAGTACATCATGAACATGCCGGAATACCAGCTTATGTAATTTTTATTCATTTCCTAAAGAGTTATAACCATATGAAAAGGAGAAATTTTCTAAAATCTTTGCCCGTTCTCAGCTTACCCGGTGTTATCCCCGGCTTTTCGATGCATGCCCTGGCCGGCAGGTCGCTTCTGTCCATGCTGCCGGCAGTCAATACGGACCGTGTCCTGGTAATGATCCAGTTTGCGGGTGGCTGTGACGGACTCAATATGGTTTTTCCCAGAGATCAGTATACCAATCTGGCCAATGCCAGAAGCAATATTATTATACCCGAATCGTCCATCCTCACCCTGGAAGGTAGCGATGTTACGGGGTTGCATCCGAAGATGAGCGAATTCAGGAACATGTTCAATGATGGCAATGTCTCCATCGTGCAGTCGGTCGCTTATGCCAACCAGAATTTCTCTCACTTCCGGTCTACCGATATATGGATGTCGGGCTCAGACAGCAACGAGGTGCTTTCTACCGGTTGGGCCGGTCGATACCTAGAGTATGAATATCCCGGAGCGCCTAACGGCTATCCCAATGGCGATATGGAAGACCCGCTGGCCATCCAGATAGGCAATTCGGTTTCGCAGGTATTCTGGGGCAATGATGGCGTGCTTGGCTATTCGCTCGAAAATACAAACAGCTTTTATAACCTGGTCAACGGGATACAGGACCCTGCCCCCGATACGTACTATGGGGATGAGCTGTCCTACATCCGCCAGGTGGCACAATCGGCCAATGCTTATGCCAACAGCATCCAGGCGGCTTCCAACAATGTCACGCAGCAATACAGCGGCTATCCGTCGGGGAACTCCCTGGCTGACCACCTCAAGATCGTTGCCAGGCTGATCAAGGGCGGCCTGAAAACAAGGCTGTATCTCGTCACGCTCAACGGCTTCGATACACATTCCAATCAGGTCAATACCTCCGACCGGACCACGGGAACCCATCCCAATATCCTCGAGAAGTTTTCCAAGGCCGTACATGCATTTTACCAGGACCTTAAGTTCCTGCAGATCGATGAAAGAGTAATGGGCATGACCTTCAGCGAGTTTGGCAGAAGGGTCAAGTCCAATGCTTCTGTCGGGACCGATCATGGTATCGCGGCTCCGCTCTTCCTCTTTGGTACCAATGTCAATGGCGGCATCATCGGGACCAATCCCGTCATCCCTGCGGTGGCCGACACCAATACCAATGTCCCCATGCAGTTTGACTACAGGCAGATATACAGTACGGTCCTCAAGGACTGGTTCTGTGCGCCTGCCCAGGAAATGAACACTATATTCGACGAGACATGGACGACGCTGGGTGTGATCAACCCGGACGTTGCCGGTGATTGTGCGTTGCCACCACTTTCGGTCGAAGTATTGCGCCTGAAGGCAGAATCCCTGAAGTCGGGCTATCATTCTTTATCATGGTATGCAAAAAATCCGTCCGGCGTGGAGAAATTCATCCTCCAACATAGTACTGACGGACTATTCTTCGATGATATCAGGGAAGAAAAAATATACCAGAGCGCTGACAACAACTACGAATTTGAGTTCCTTTACAAATATCCTGAAGGAAAGTTACACTACTACAGGGTCAAAATGGTTGAAACCAATGGCGCCATCGAATATTCCAACGTGGAAAAGCTACAGGTCAAGGGTATCGGCCTGACCATCTATCCCAATCCGGCAAAAGCGTGGTTCAACATCAGGCTCAATGATAAGGACACTTCCAATACCTATACGGTAGAGCTGGTAAGCAGCAGCGGCACGCGCCTGCAGCAGCTTAAGCTGCGCTGGGATGATTTTTCTGCGGGTATGTACCGGGTCGATCTGAATAATTTAAGTCCGGGGCAGTATATCGTATTTGTCGAAGACCGTTATGGTGAAAAATTCCGGCAAAAACTGACGATCATCAATTGAGAAACCGGTTGGGAGAGATGTTGATTCCCGTATTCTTATAAGGTCAACATAAAAATAAAAACTCCCGGCAGGAATTACAGGCCGGGAGTTTTTTATTTAACCTAAAATCAGCATTGGGAAATGCTGAAACGACTAAGTAAATCTTAAAAAATAATATAAATTATTGATTTAGATTTACTTAGTCGGGGTTAACCCTCATACAATCGATAGATTATCCGATTCTCGGATTTCTATTGATTATTCGGGTTTAATCGTCGATCCTCAGAAAATCACCCGATTTGTTGAATTCCAGCTCCAGGCGGTTGTCCAGTTTGACCTGCTGATCATTGCGGTCTACATCCCATTCAATAATGTGATTGTCAGGATAATTGGCTTTGACATAGTTCAGGATCTTTTCCGGGATCACGCTGTCCGGTATCTGAGTCAGACCTTTTACGCTTTCAATTTCTTTTTTCCTGTTGAACTCCAGTGTGAAATTGCCTTCGATGATGACATCATAGCTCAGTTCGAAACCATCTTTGTCTTTGACGCATTGTAATATTTTTTTACCGGGAAAGTGTTTTTCCACGTAGGTCTTGATCTCGGCCGGGACCTGGTTTTCATTCAGGATGCTTTCCTTGTCGCATCCGATCAGTTGAAATGAAGTAATCAATAATGCGATGAACATTACGTGTTTCATTGTATAAAATTTAAAAGATTAAAAAATAATTATAAAAGACTATGATCAGTCTGTTTTTACCTGTGAGAGCACTTCCCCGTCTTCGCTGAAGGTGACCTCCAGCTCTTCATCGCCGGATTCAAGCTCGATCAGGAACCGGATCGATTTACCCATGGTGATCTTTTTCAGATCTTCCGTTTTGAATTTTTTATACTGGGTATCGATGACATTCTTTATTTTTTCCGGGACCTGCCTGATGACGATCTCCTCTACATGACGCACCATCTCGAGTGACTCATTATACCATATCTCCTGGTCCTCTGATTCTGCGGTGCTGAACTCGACCTTATACAGCTGCCTCACTTTTTCCCAGGTTACGTCAAAAGCTTTGGGATAATTTTTTCTGAAATTATTGAGAATGACGGAGGGGACATCTTTCTGACCCAACCGCTGCCCGGATCCCTCCGTGACGTACAACAGGCCTGCCATGATCCATATTGCCGGCAATAATTTCATATTGTTCTTTAATTTTTTCAGGACAAAGTAACGCCCCCATTCTGGAAACAATCGGGAAATTTATTCACGGAATAATTATTTTTTTGAAATTTTAAATAGGTGGCCCTTATCATATTCGTAACTGATGCTCAATCCTCCAATGCGGCATATGGCTTCTACCAGCGCCAGGCCAAGCCCCATGCCTGATCCGGATTCTGATGATTTGTAGAACCTGGAAAGGATTTGCTCTTTGTCAAGAGGTAATGAGTCACCGGTATTTTTTACCGAAAATCCACCTTCAAATACTTCGATCCCGATCGTATTGCCGTTTTTTGAATGGACGATCGCATTTTTGATCAGGTTGTCAACCAGGATGCCCGCGAGACCACTGTCCATCGGATGGACAAACCGGCCGCTCACTGTGATAGGGATCTCCTTGTTCCGGAATGCTGCAAGATCGCTCAATACATCGGCATTCTGGCGGATGATCCTCTCAAAATCCACCTCTTCGGCAGTTGGAAACTGACGGTTTTCGATTTTGGTCAGCAATAAAAGCGATTTGTTCATTTTGGAAAGCTTTTCTGTCATTTGAAGGACTTTTGCTATTTTCTGCACGTCTTCACTACGTAGCGATCCGTTTTCCAGCAACAGCTCCAGGTAATGAATGATCGTGGCAAGCGGTGTCTGTAACTCATGTGCTGCATTTTCGGTAAATCGTTTTTGATTTTCATAAGCTTGCCTGGAGTTACTGATCAGCACTTCGATCGCCTGGTTCAGCTCCTGGAACTCTTTTGTATCCGTCCGGATGGCCGGCATGTCATGGCCGCTTTCCAGCCTGAATGCCCGCAGGTGATTCAGCAGGCGGTAAAAGGGTTGCCAGATGCGCTTCAGGACAACGTTGCTGACCGTGAGTATGCTCATGATCAGTATGAGAAAGAGCGCAACGACCGACCAGAAAAGGTTGTTGATCAGGTCGTCCTCTTCGACCATGGATGAGATGATCTTCAGCTCATAATAGCTTCCCGACTGAAAAAAGGCAGTAGTGAGCATCCGGACAGGCTCGAGGTCATTTTCGAAGGGCATATACATCAGGGTGTCCTGGTAAGTGTCCCTGATGGTCAGGGCTTTTTCCCTGGCGACGGGCCTGATGGCGTAGTTGCTTTCGTCAAATGTGGTTTTCAGCAGGGTCGCAGGCTCCGCGTCTGCCTTTTGGAGGATGAGCAGCTTGTAGTTGTCCAGTCCGTCGTCGATGCTGTCGTATATTTCGTACAGGAGGTTATAATACAGGATCACCGACCAGATCGAAATGATGAAAAATATCGATACAAATAGATATTTGAACGTCTGGCTGAATAAATTCATAGCGCTTTGAGGATGTAGCCCACACCATAGGATGAATTGATCTGTACGTCGGCGCCGGATAATTTTTTTCTAAGATTTTTTATCTGGTAATATACAAAGTCAAGATTGTCGGCATCTTCGTAATGATCTCCCCAGACGTGCTCGGCCAGGGCGCTTTTCGTCACGAGCCTGTTCTTGTTGACAAGTAAATAATAAAGAATATCAAACTCTTTTCTGAATAGCTGGACCTCGTCATCGCCTACTTTCAGGGACCTGTTGCTGAGGTTGAGCTGCAGGTTGCCTGCTGTGAGCATTTCGTCGCCCTGCTGCCTGTTTCTCCGTATCACTGCCTTGATCCGTGCATTGAGCTCGGCCAGGTGGAAGGGTTTGGTCAGGTAATCATCCGCGCCGAGCGAGAGCCCGGTCAGCTTATCGTCCAGTGAATCCCTCGCAGAGATGATGATCACGTTGGCCTTGGCCTGCATATCTTTCAGTGATCTCAGGATATCGATGCCGCTTCCGCCCGGCAAGGTGATGTCCAGCAGGATGCAGTCATACTCATAGGCCGCGGCTTTTTCGAGACCTTGCCTGAATGTCCCGGCAGTTTCTACCAGGAATTGCTCTTTCTCCAGAAAATCCCTGACAGAGCCGGCCAGCTCTTTCTCATCTTCTACCAGCAGTATTTTCATCATGGCGAAATTAGGTACAAATTCTGGAAAGAATAGGGAACAATAATGCTGTTCAATCCAGCCTGTAAGTGAGCGGAAGTGAATATGTAACCTTAACTGCTTTCCCATTCTGATACCCTGGTGTCCAGTCAGGCATCTTTCCGAACAGGCTGTAACAATTGGCTCTTATAGAGGAGCAAAGCCCTCTCAGTACTTTTATATCGATAACTTTACCATTGGTATCTATTGTAAACCGTACGATAGCTTTACCTTCCACATAATTCTTTTTTGCATCTTTGGGATAAATGATACGTTTGTTCAGCCATTTGTAAAACCCGGCTGTACCGCCTTTAAATTCAGGAGTCTTCTCATTGGCAAATTGTTCATGAGGTGATTTGATTTCAATTGTGTCATTTTTATAATAGATGCTGTCAATTGCTAATGCCATTCGGTTGAAATAATGTGTCCACCCGTTTAATCTTCCTTCGGAATAGTTTGCCGTCCTTACTATGCGGTTGGAGTCATTCCGGAAGATCCATCTCCCTTCTCTCAAATCGTTTACATATATACCTTTTCCCTGTTCAAACAACCATTCCCCTTCTTTTTTATTATCTTTGTATTGCCCTTCAATGAAGAGCGTTCCATCATCATACCATTCTTTATAATCTCCGTCCCTGATCCGCTGATCTATAGCGTTGTAAGTGATCAGATGGGTTATCTGTTTTGTTTCCGGATAATAGATCTTTCTGATGAACTGATGCCCGGGCGTCTCTTCAAGTGTAGAGTTGAACCGTTCATCGAGTATGGTATTTTCCGGATCTATATGTATCGCAAATTTCCCGGCATGCCGGCTTTGCGCTTTTATATTTATGGCGGTAAATAATAATATGATCAACCATTTATTCATAAATCAAAGAAAATAAATTTTGAATCTTTTCCGGCTCATTTCCCGATAAATTTCCCGGGCTTTTGTTAACAATTTTTAATTGATTATCTTAAGATTATGATTATTTATAAAGGGTTTCCTATTCCCTTTTTTACTTCTTATCTTTGCGGCCTGATTCAGTGTCCTTACTTCGGCTGGATTATTTTTTGTTCATCTTAATTTATTAATGTATGCAATTACACAATAGAGTCAATGGACGGGAACTGAAGGCCAGAATGCAGCAGTCCGACGAAAAACGAACCACGATCTCTTTTTACCGGTATTATCATTTTGACAATCCGCAGGTCGTAAGGGACCATCTCTACCTGGAATGGAGCAGGATCGGGGTTCTCGGGCGCATCTATATAGCATATGAAGGGATCAACGGACAGATATCCGTACCGGACGCCGGCCTCGATGCTTTTAAGGCAAGCTGCGACCAGCTTGAATTTATGCAGGGCAACCGGCTTAACTATGCTATTGATGATAACGGAAAGTCCTTTTTTAAGCTCAAGATCACCGTCCGCAAAAAGATCGTTGCCGATGGCCTCAATGATTCTACTTTTGATGTCACCGATTGTGGCGTACACCTTTCGGCAAAGGCTATGAATGAAATGCTCGGGCAGCCTGATACCATTGTCGTGGATATGCGCAATCATTATGAGAGCGAGGTCGGCCATTTCGAAAACGCCATCCTGCCGGATGTCACTACATTCCGGGAATCATTGCCCATTATCAGTGAGATGCTGACAGAGCATAAGGACAAAAATGTCGTCATGTACTGTACCGGCGGGATCCGTTGCGAGAAGGCCAGCGCTTATATGAAGCATAAAGGATACAGGAATGTATTCCAACTGGAAGGCGGCATCATCGAATATGCCCGCCAGGTAAAGGAACAGAACCTGGAAAATAAATTTATAGGTACCAATTTCGTTTTTGACGAAAGGCTCGGCGAACGTATCAGCAATGACGTCATAGCCCACTGCCACCAATGTGGAGCGCCGTGTGACCATCATACCAACTGCGCCAATGACTTTTGCCACCTGCTCTTTATCCAATGCGACGCATGCCGCGAAAAATATGAAAATACGTGTTCGCCGCTCTGCCATGATTATCTCCACAGACCACAGGAAGAGCGGATCGCTGCCGGTAAGGCCGGCATCTTCAACGGATCGAAGTTTGGAAAGGGGCGGTATAACCCCAATCATGTCGAAAAAAAGGATTTGTTGAAGGCGGAATAAGCCTGTTTTGTCGATAGCTTGTGTTTATAGGAAACTATTATGTATAACAAAGTAGTTGAAAGGTTATAATTTTAAACCAAAAAACACAATGGAATACAAACTGGCTTCTCTTTCGAAACGATTCGGTGCGCTGATCATCGACGGTATGATCATTCACGCGCTTGCCAAGCTTCTGACCTTCCCGTTCGGGTTCAGCTTCAATCCGTGGAACAACTTTGGCAATGGTTTCTGGGCTTTTGCCGAATATTCCGGATGGACGGCCCTGGTTGGCCTTGTCTACTATGTATTTATGGAGGCTTCAACCAAAAGTGCGACTTTCGGAAAGCAGGCCATGCATATCAAGGTGCTGGATGAAGACGGCAACAATCTGACGCTTGCCAAATCGCTTATTCGCAACCTGACCAAGGTGATCTGCGGCAATACTTTCATAGTGGGTTATATTTTTGCCTTGTTTACCAAAAACAAGCAGGCTCTGCATGACATCATCGGCACGACACTGGTAGTGGATGAATATCCCGTGACCGTGTCCGGAAGCTGAGGCGCAGGCTGCTTAAGATCTGGAGTATATTATCAGGCCGGGTGATTTCGCCCGGCTTTTTTATTTATTGGATCCGGCCAACCGGTGCCGTATGAGTCGGACAGGAGCTGTTTTTATAGTTTATAGCAAAAAAATATCAAATGATCCAAATCGAATAGATAAGAAGTATCATTTAAAGAGGGTTGAGGTCTTCAGGAAGTATTTATTACAGACTTTCGCGTCAGAAAAGTCATGATTATTCATTGTCTTGATCGGTTAATTTATTCAGCATATGATACAAGCTAGATCTTATAAGCATCCAGGTATAAATATGATGAAATTCCTGTGAGATAATATCCCGAAATATACATTGAACTGTATATAGCCATTGCCCGGATACCGGGTAAATGGAAGGGCAGGCCACATCTGAGGGATGCTGATACAGGTTAGTCAAAGGGATGATTTTATTAATAATTGACCGGCAAACACCCTATTAATTGCACTCATATCAAAAACTTTATGAAGATAAGCTTTATTCATTTACATGTCTTAATTTTATTTTGCTGCTTTCTTAATAGAGCCGTAGGCCAGGTGGATAGTTTCCAGGTTGCCGGTGCGACTTCCGGCAAGAGTGGCGCCGGAATAGATCTTTCCTACCCGGCAAATGCAGAAAACCTGGTCTTATGCGAAGGTCCCGGGAAGCTGACGATGCAGGTACAGGTTATTGCACCTTTGGGCGTCAACAGCCCGGTTGTCATTACGGTCATCTTACCTGCCGGTATAAATTATGTGCCGGGCTCCGTTACTTCCGTTTTTTCCAATCCGGCTGACATTACTATCAGCGAGTTTGATATCACAGATCCTGAACAGCCGGTATTTCATATAGAAAGGCCGGGAGGTTTCAGCATAGGCAATACGATCCAGCTTACCATAGACCGTATCGCCGTCGATTGTATGTATTATGGACCGTCGGGTATAACTCAGGGAGGGCTGGCGCTAAAGGATATTGTTTCCGCCACTACCAATCTTGGTACATTGACGGAGGATGACATTTTTACAAATACTTACCAGGTTCGTTCGGGTGTATTAAGCATCAGCCCGATAAGCAGCCTTGCGATCGGATTGGACAGTACTTATGAAAGGCCTATTATTATATTGAATGGCGGACTGGACTGTATTTCCGGATTTGAAGTAGTTATTACAGCGACCAATAATGTTAATCATGAAGGCCTGACATTCAATGAAGTATCGCTTACTCTTGTCAGCCAGTCGGGTCTTGTTTATACTTATGCATTAGACACGTCTCAGCTGGGCGGTGACGGTATCTGCCCCGGGGATCAGATTGAGCTGGTAGAATCGGTAACATTAAATAATTGTTTCTCAGGAAGTTCCAATTTTAATTATTCGGTCAGATGGGGCTGTGAAGGAAACATCTGCCAGACCTTCAACAGGACGGGATCTTACCTGGCGGACATCGGGCTGTCGTTGGCATCCTATACGGATGAGCTGGTCGAGGCCGGTACTTTCTGTACTCCGGCGGTAGTCAGACGTACCTTTACAAACACTTCCAGCTCGCCGTCACAGGGATTGAGAGATTTCCTCGATATTGCCGTATCGATGAGCTTATCAGCATCTGCGCCGGTCACCTTCTTCGACTTTGGCATTGTCGACGGAGCCGCCGTAATCCCGGTTACGGTCGCACAAACCACCTCAGGCGGTAATAATGTCTATACATTGAATTTTACCAACCAGAATATCTCTGTCCTTGCAGATTCGGACGGCGACGGCTTTATGGATGACCTCCCCCTGGGAAGCTCAATAACAATCGAATATAAAGTACAGCGGAGCTGTATAGGAAGCGGATGCACAGCGACATTTCCACGCTCCTGCCTCTCTTCTTCCTTTTCTTATTTACCGAAATGTAACTTTTTGGCCAATTCTACGGCCAGGGTCAATCTGGCGGTGACCGGTCCCCCGGTCTGCTGGGCTTCGGATATGATCGTAAACGCCTCACATGCTACGACCGTTATAACGGATGACGAAGTGGGAAATATCACGATCGGTCATAACAGGAGGTTCGAAAATTCGTATTTTGAACCCTGCCAGGCTGGCTCTGTTACACTAACTTTTGAGCTGGCATCCAACCTCATTTTATCCGGTAATGTAGCCACGGTAAACGGGACTAATGTCACCATGGCGCAGGTTGGCAATATAGTTACGGTGAACGGTTCGTATTCCCTGAACGCTTCAAATGTGCTGGAGGCCTTATTTGTTATTCCGATAGCTCAAGACAACTGTGATATGCCTGGGGGTGATTTCTTTCCCGGATCCGCGACGTCTTATACGATTACTAATACCTGTCACGAGAATTGTTGTACGGAGACCTGGGCATGCGGTAACATATCTCCTGTCAATGGAATATGCATCAATGGCAATTGCAGCCCCAGCTTTATTCACGTAGATTCAATCTCTTTTACACGGAGTAATTTCGGATATACGGACGCTTACGGGCAGATACCTGTCAACCCCGCTGTTTTATCCCCACAATCCGTCAGGACTGTTATTCATGGTGATACATTGCTGGTATACTCCAACACATCGATCTTTTCAACCAACAGGGACACCGTTACTTTTGTCAATACTTTTGACAAGATCAATGGTGTCAACCCTGTGATGGCCCTGGACGGCCTGGCGCGCTTTGTCTATACTCCCGCTGTTGGGTCCCCTGTTTCGGCAGATATACCCCTGTCAGCAATAAATGTCAATAATCAATCCACTTATACTTCTTATTCTGTTCTGGTAGATGCGGCATTTAATTCGGGCACTGTCTTCCCTCCGGGATTTGAGTTTGAAGCCGGCTCATCTGTGGAGTTCTTCCTGTATTTTAAAGTAGCGGATATACCTACCCATCCGATATTATTCCCGTTGGGGGTCAATTCGCTTCTGGGATGGTGGAACATATGTACCTCATCCATTCTCCCGGGAGAAGATAATCATTGTTGTGGAGCCAATTTGTCTTTCAGATATTATAATTATGACATAGAGATAAGGAACTATGTAACTCCTGATGGGTCCATCTGTGATACTTCTTATACCAATATAGGAACCCGTGTTTATATAAACGGAACAAGGAGCAATGTATTCCCGAATGAGGTCAGACCGCTGATTTATTTTGATGACGTTAATTTTGCGATCAGCGGATTGACATGGCAGGATGACAGGGTTGGAATCATCCGGCGTGGCCAGGATCCTTCGACCGCACCTGTTAATTATACCGCGACCTCTACCAATGGTTATGTGGATAATCAGAACTTTGTACCTGTCGCGGGTATCTGGCCTGTCACGGATGATCTGGGTGCGGTCACCAATAGTCCTGCGCCCAATGGAACCGAAGTGTATTCCTTCAATAAGCGTTATTTCAGTACCTGCGAGGACGAAGGGCTCTTTTCTGTTGCACATGGCTTTGACTACAGGGAGTGGGCTGATGATACTGTAAAGACATATTCATTCTCCAATAACGGTACGATATTGCCCGATAGTGACATGCCCATATATGTCAATACCAACTCTAATATAGATATGAGTGGTGTCAGCCCGGTACAGACCTGGGCTTTGAGATATGATGCCCCTGCCGCGAGCAACAGGAGATTTGGAGGCCACCTTGTCCTCGCTGTTGACAACTCCGGGAGTGATGGTATTGAGATTCTCGATATTTATGAAGTAAATAGTGCCGGGGTGAGAATCAACCAGGCTATAACTACATTGTTTAACTGGTCCGGCGGCCTGTGGGCCGGTATCGCGGGGGGCCTGAATGCCGGAACCCGCCATTTTAGGGTCGATTACAGGTTTACGTCATGTGAGCCTGATACCGCCGTTTTCTACCTGGGAAAAGCCTGCAACGGCTTCCCTGCAAGTCCTCTGGATGTTACCTGCGGTCTTGATAGCAGAAACCTGATCGTACGGCCGGAATCTTCCGAACTGCAGTTCTATATTACTTCACAGCCGACTACCCTGGTGTCATTATGCGAGCCATTGAACTTTAGCTTTATATATAACAGCTCTTTGCAGGGTAATGTGATTAATCCCGAAATATGGGTTAAATACTCGCCTGGTATTGACCTGGGAGCGCTTTCCGTTCAGGGCAAATACCCTAATGTACCGGCCGGATCTTTTGAGACGCTTCCTTATTCGGTCAATGGGGAATATATTGTAATAAGCCTGAATAGCCTGGCCAATATCAACCCGCTGATCGGTCTTCCCGGCCTTGTGTTGCAGCCGGCTAACCCTGCCAGCAGGCAGATACTTCTCAATCTGTCTATCACTACTGATTGTAATTTTATTTCCGGGAGCAGCTTTGAGTTAGCTGCTTTCGGTGATATGGCCTGCGGTGTGCCTGCCTTTGGAGATAGCACCATTATCCGCACCAATACTATAAAGAGCCTTGGAGCTTCGGATTATAATTACTTCTTACAACCTCTTTCAATCCCTGATATAAACGGATGCGGCAATACGGTACCGGTTGACTTTAACCTTGTTGTTTTAGGTACGGAGTCCACGGCACCGGGAGATATTATCTATATCAGGCTGCCCAACGGATTGACATGGAATCCGGGTTCATATACTTGTTCCAACGATCCGTCCGGTTGCCCTGTTTTTGTTGGGGATTCGATCGCGCCAAGCGGTGATCAGTATATTATTTTCACCTTCCCGTCGTCATTTCCCCAGGGATCGGTAGTTAATTTTGCCTTTGAGGTAAATATTGATCCGGCAATAATCGAGTGCGGAGCCGCATCGGCTGCAATTACCATCATATCGACCATCCTGAATGTTCCATGCCAGACCGGACCAGGTGGCGTCTGTACGGAGGTCGATGATATCAAGCTGGATGCGGAGATACCTATTGAAATAAGCCTCCCGGATATTGTATTTGACGGATTTTCCTATGACGTTACCGCAAATGGACTTGCAGTAACAGGTAATGTGATCAACAACGGAGGTGCTTTACTCGCTTCTGATATTCTTACACTTAATATTTATTGTCTGGATGAAGATGGTTTGCCGCAGGGAGCACCCGTTGCCGATCATACTATCAGCGGCCCATTGGATCAAGGTGACTCATTGGCGGTTGAAATCCTGATCAACAGCGCGTGTGCCTTCCAGTATGGAATAGGGATAAAAATGGAAAAAGATCCAGGGGCTCTAAATTGTGTATGTGATAGTGTAGTCATACTACTTGATATTGAGACCCAGATAGTTTGTCCTGGTATTTCTGATGCTGCCTGTACGAATACTGTTGAACCTCCTTATACCTCTGTCAGCGAGTTTGCCGCGGCAGGCGGTCTGATAAGCGGTTTCTGTGAGCCTGGAGATCTGCTACAGATTGAATTAGTGTTGGAAGTGTCCGATAGCATGGATTGTAACAGATTAGTCACCAGGATATACAGAATATTTGACTCCTGCGATAATGAGATGACATGTGAGCAGACATTTTACATCTTATCTGCGGGTATGCCCTCATTTAATGAGGATTTGCCGCAGGATACCCTGGTTGATTGTGACGCTGTGCCGGAAGCAGTGGTTCTGACGGCGACAGGTAGTTGTGGTCATGGTGGAGGCCAAGGCGGTGGTGGTCAAGGTGGAGGGGGTCATGGTGGTCATTTTGCGAACGAAAACAGCAGAGATCTGTTGGAAGTTATCTATACGGAAGTGCGTACGGATGGCCACTGTCCTTATAACTATACATTGACAAGAACCTGGACGGCTATTGATGATTGTGACAATGAGATTAGCCACACACAGGTGGTGACAGTACAGGATACGACTGCCCCGGTATTTATAGAGGCCCTGCCATTGGATACGATAGTGAACTGCGACGCGGTTCCGGCAGCTGATATATTGACGGCGACGGACAATTGCGGCACGGCTCCTGTAGTGTATAATGAGACACGCACTGATGGTGATTGTCCTTACAGTTATGTATTGACTCGGACGTGGACAGCGACGGACGATTGTGATAACGCAAGTACTTATGTACAGGTGGTGACGGTGCAGGATACGACTATCCCGGTATTCGTGGAGACACTGCCATTGGATACAATAGTGAACTGTGATGCAGTTCCAGTGGGTGTGGTGTTGACAGCGACGGATAATTGTGGTATGGCGACGGTAGAATTTGCAGAGATGCGTACCGGGGGTGATTGTCCTTCTAATTATGTATTGGCTCGGATTTGGACAGCGACGGACGAATGTGGCAACATAAGCACACATGTACAGGTAGTGACGGTGCAGGATACAGTGGCCCCGGTGTTTGTGGAGACCCTGCCACTGGATACGATAGTGGACTGTGATGCAGTTCCGGTGGGTGATATATTGACGGCGACGGATAATTGTGGTGTGACGATGGTAGAATTTACGGAGGCACGTACCAATGGTGATTGCCCGTACAATTATGTATTGGCTCGGACCTGGACAGCTACGGACGAGTGTGAGAATGTGAACACACATCTACAGGTGGTGACGGTACAGGATACGACAAGGCCGGATATCGTTATAAATGATCCGTTCTTTGCCGGTGTAGAAGACGGGTCCATCATAAGGGTCCAGTGCCGTGCAATGGAGGAAGAATGGGAGCTTCCCGTGCTGGATAATACGGAGATCACTGTGACTGACAACTGTGGCATGCCTACCTTCACCATGACACAGGAAGTAAGTGAGGGTAGCTGTCGCGGAGACGGCTATTTCAAGCGTATATCATATATTATAGTAGCGACGGACGAATGTCACAATGAGACCTCGATGAGCTTTGTCATGGAAGTAGTAGACACGATCCCGCCGGTATTTACGATAGCTCCGCCTGATGCTACGGTAAGTTGTATGGATACGTCGTGGATGTTTGAGATAAAGGCCACAGATGAATGTGAATGCGCAAATATCAGTTTTGAAGATAGAAGGACCGATGGCCGCTGCCCGGGAGAATATACGATAGAAAGGCGATATACGGCGACGGACTGCTGTGGTAACATGTCATTCCACACCCAGCTTATTCATGTAATAGATACGGTAAGCCCCGTGCTGGTGCCGGTCATTGCCGAACTGGCAGCGATCAATAACGGGGATACGCTTTCCACCTATTGCGACGGGGAAGAGATCCCGGTCTGGTTGGCATTGCCGGCCGAAAAGCTGATGAAAGCTATAGACGGCTGCAGCGGTCCGGTAGACGTGAAGATGAATATCGAAAAGACAAATGCCGGCGCATGCTGGTTGTATAAATATATCAGCTTATATAAGATTGAGTTCAGCGCTGCAGATCAGTGTGGCAATGCGTCGGAGTTTGTTTTCTATATTAGGGTATTGGATACTGTAGCACCTAAGATATCATATATGAAAGAAATGCTGTGTGCCGGTGATAAATCATGGCCAGTGGCAGAAGATAATTGTTCCGGTATTCAATATTCATATGAAGATAGCCCGGTAAACGGTCTTTGTAATGATGGCACCAACTACATACGGACATGGAGCCTTTCGGACGATTGTGGTAATACGACCTATGCTACGCAATATATTATTGCCAATGATGGAAAGGCGCCTGAGATGTCTCTTTTAGCAGGTCCGTACAAAGGAATGAACAGTGGAGATATCATCACGTTGAAATGCAGTGACGGGATAGAAGAAAATGCGGAGGTGATCAGAAGCTGGATGACCGCCTCTGATGACTGCGACATTTTCAATCTGGTATTCCAATCTTCAGAATCCAGGGGAGATTGTGCAAAGGCGGGTTATGTAAAGCAGGTTGAATGGAAATGGACCGCTACGGACAATTGTGGAAACAGTTCTGAATTTGTCCTGTATATCCGCCTGACGGATGATGAGAAGCCGTATTTCACAAATAATCTTAAAGAGATCACGGTCGATTGTCTCAATAATCTGCCACCGGTGAGGGCTTATGATGATTGTTCGGAAGTCACGCTGGTATCCGGGAGCATAAGGACCGACGGCGATTGCCCGGGCAACTTTACACTGAATGAACGGTATGTCGCCACGGATGCCTGTGGCAATAGTACAGAATTTGAAAGGGTCGTCCATGTGACGGACCACACCGGCCCGGTAATAGATATACCGGAGGCTGTATGTGCCGGCCAGGAGATCGATATTCCGGCCTATGCGCTGGATTATTGTAATAATGAAAAAGTAAAGCTCGGATCGAAAAAAGGACAGAAGAAAATCCCATGTGGTAAGGGCTACTATTATGAGATCACTTATAGCGCTACGGATGCCTGTGGAAATACGAGCAACAAGGTGCAGCGGGTGATCAGCGGAGACAGGGAAGGCCCGGTGCTGAGCTTTACAGATGACTTCAGGAAGCAGTATTACTTCGAAAACGATCATACCATACACGTAAGCTGTGAAGCATATGATTCCCTGGTGAGCCTTATCGGAAGAAACGCGGCGGTAAGCGTGACGGATGTTTGCAGCGGTGTTGCCGATCTGCATTTTGCGCAGCATGACAAAGGAGCATATTGTGACAGCAAGAAGATATACAAAGAGTACATCTTCAACTGGACTGCTGCGGATGCTTGCGGAAATGAGGGAACATTGGAGCTCCTGGTCAAAATGACGACGGATAAAGCTCCTGATTTCAGCTTTGTTCCCGGCGATACGACCGTGTATTGTGAAAGTAAGGTTGAATTACCTTTATTCCCGGCATTAACATGTGGCTTTGTATCGCTGACGGGCGACATTACAAACACGCCGCCGGACGGTGGAGGCAACTATACCGAAATAAGGACGTGGACGTATGTCAATGAATGCGGTGAATCCGACAGCAGGTCCCAATCCATTCTGCACAGTCTGCACAGTGACCTGGATTGTAATATCATAGGACCGTCAGAAGTTCATTGCAATTCATCGGAAAATGAATTTACAGTGATCGTAAACGGAGGAAACGGTCCGTATTCCTACTATTGGGAGGTGATGAACGGCTCCTGCCATATTCTATCCGGGCAGCACACTCCTGTGGTGATTATTTCAGTTTCATTTAAGACACTTTACCTGAAGGTCACGGTGACGGACGCGAACGGTTGTAAGTCAACATGTTACATTAGCGTAGACTGTATTATCGACGGAATAGAAGGCCAGCCTGCAGAGCCGGACCCGGAAGCGGCTGAGGATATCTCCATTAAGCCATACTACCAGCTATACCCCAATCCGACAAATGCGCATGCATATATAACCATCGACTCCGACAAGAAAGAGACTGTTGTGCTGATGGTAAGTGATCAGCTTGGCAAGGTTATGATGGAGCGAAAAATGGAAATTATCAAAGGCAGGAACAAGATCTTGCTGGATACGGATATCCTGAGCCCGGGCATATATAATGTTATGATCAGGGGTAATGGATCAAACGAAGCTTTAAATATGGTGAAAGTCAGGTAACACTGACAATGTTATTAATTATCAACTGCAGGGATCGGATGGATAACATCCGGTCCCTTTGTTTTTGTCAATGACTCTGTGGCTTTGCTGCAGTTTCCGGCTGCATACGGTCAATGAACGCAATATGCAGGTTCCCGCTCTACAGAGAACCGAAGCCTATGGCCTGCTATGATGTGCTTTTTCCCCCGCAGTTTCGAAGGAAGCCTTTTCCCTGACAGTATTTGAGTTGCCGGAGATCAGTTGTCATCCGGGCTTTTTACGCCGTTTTTACAGTCTTACTAAGCCGGATAGTAAACGTGGTGCCTTTGCCAGGGGCTGTTTTCTTGACAAATATCTTGCCTCCGTGATATTCTTCTATGATGCGTTTGCTTAGCGAGAGGCCCAGTCCCCAACCGCGTGACTTGGTTGTCCAGCCCGGCCGGAAGATATTGGAAGCCTGCTTGGATGTCATACCCTTGCCGGTGTCGGTAAGATCGATAAATACATTCTGGTCGTCTTCATATACCTGGGCGGTGATCTCCCCTCTGCCTTCCATGGCGTCGAGCGCATTGCGTATCAGATTTTCCAGTACCCAGTCAAAGAGCGGTGCATTGACGTTGATAATGGCTTTTTCTTCATTGGGGAACGGTGGGAAATGGAAGGATACCTTACGTGGCGCTCTTTTGCTCATATAAGCGCGGTTGTTTTCGAGCAACACATAGATATCGTGGGGAGAAAGCACAGGGATGGAGCCGATCTTGGAAAAACGATCCGCGACCCGCTCCAGCTTATTGACATCATTACGGAGCTCATTGAGCACCTCCGTCTGGTCCGGGTTATCTTCCGTCATAGGCCTGAGATGCTCGATCCACGCCACGATGGCGGTGATCGGTGTGCCGAGCTGGTGCGCGGTCTCTTTGGCCATGCCCACCCACAGCCTGTTTTGCTCCGATCGCCGGGCGGCACTTATTCCCAGGTAGCCCATCCCGATAAAAAAGGAAAGCAGCAGCAACTGGATATACGGAAAGAATGTGAGATAGGTATAGAGCCTTGAATTTTTATAATAGACCCTCTGATTGACAAATGAATCTTTGATTTCTATCGGCTTGTACCCGTCGGCCTTGATGAGCTGAAGCTGCTTCCTGAGAAACAGGGTGTCTTCATTTTGTTTTTCGCCGAAATTGACCGCATTGAGGATATTGTCTTTTTCATCGGTCAGGATAGCCGGGATCTTGAAGTCCTGGGTCAGCTGCAGGGAGATATCATTGGTGACTTCCGACATACTGGCAAGGTCTTCGATGGCACGCGCGTAGAGC
>Ga0206118_100078_pt1 | contig 149578 bp, 113 predicted proteins | sample 3A20Ametagenome_FD_177999 | JGI IMG/M metagenome (GOLD analysis project Ga0206118, IMG submission 177999) | Enriched microbial communities from leaf-cutter ant dump, University of Wisconsin, Madison, United States - 3A20A | ecosystem: Environmental > Terrestrial > Nest > Insects nest > Nest...
GTGAACTCAAAATAGGGCGCTATCATATAGCCCGTCAGCGCCTCTCCCTTACTCTTGGTCTGGCTGGTCAGCATTGCAAAACCACCACAATTCTGAAATCTTTCAAAAACAAAAATATTGAAGTACCGATGCCTGTCCCATATATTGTTCGATATGACTGATTCTCCTCCTCCCGAACCGCTACAATCATAGGCCGGGGTGGCCGTGATGATCTGGTCGAGACCATTGGTGCACCGGCCCTTCGGATCCCGGTTGGCCAGCACAAATCGTATCCTGGTATCCGTAGCGCCATTGATGCCTGCAAAGCCCAGGTTCAGATAATACATCATATCCGACAGCACCTGATCGCTGATCACCGCACCGCTCAATGACCTCACCTGGTGCACCACCACCGGGATCGTATATACCGTAGTCATATCTATCGTGCCCCGCTCCACCGCCTCAATGTAATCCGAATGAAAGTCAGCCTCCCTCGCCAGCCCTTCGACTGACATGTCACGCACTACATAACAGCCCGGTACCTGGCCCGCCAGCTCCGTAATGCCACAGCATACCAACATGAGCATCACCTCCGCATAACATGCGGCTCTAATAATTCTTCTTCGCATAATCTTTGGTTTAAATGATTTTAGTTTAAAGGTTTAACATTGAAGTAAGTAAATCCGGGTCTGTCCATCGGGCATTGAAAGCTCAGACATATATCTGTCCCGGTCAGAACTTAACACCTCACCGGCATTCGTTACACTCTTGGTCAGACCTCATCATGGTATGAGCACCTCGCGTCCCGCTTTAAGTAAGAGACAACTGGTATCAGATCAGCGCTTCATTCCCCGGATATATATTACTTACTGTGGCTGTGAACCATTCGTTGCTTCTGTTCACAAGCCAGTGTAAAGATCACACTACCGGCCGGGGATGCGATATTTTATCACCGATATATTATCGCTGTGCGCCGATATTTTATAGCTTTGTATTTTCAAAAATTTTATTATGGCAGCCGACACATTGCGATTTTTCAGACTGGCCAAAGACCTCAAGCAGCAGGCCGTGGCCGAGGCGCTCCACATCAGCCAGTCGACCTATTCCGACCTGGAGACCGGCAAGGTCGCCATCAGCGAGCAGCAGGCCGAGGAGCTCGCCAGGCTCTATGACGTAAGCAAGGACGTATTCCTCCATGAAGGGAAGACGGTCATCAATCATAATATAGGCGAACATAGCAGAAGTATACATAACTTTAAACAATACTACGAATCAGATCAGGACTTTCTTGACGCCCACATACACAAGATCGACAGCCTCATCGCTTCCATCCATGAAGAAAAGAAGCAGCTCTATACCCTCATCGAAGGCCTCAATGAAGAGCGGAAGAGCCTCGTGTCATTGCTGGAGCGTATGCTCGACAGGTAAGCCCCGGTATCCGCCGCCATCACATGGAGCTCTTCCGCCCACAGCCGGTGTGTCCAACGAATGTTACGTTATAATTCTACAGATCTATGCTAAAAAAATACGCGGTACTACTTATGGTCTTATGCGGTCTGCCCGCCCACGGGGTATTTTCCCAGGAGACCTTTCCCCTCTACGATTTCAAAAAAGAGGTCGAAGCCAACCGCTCGGTAACTTATGAAAAAGCCATCGAGCTCTATAAGATCATGTCGCTCTATGACCGCAGGGTCAGGATCAGCGAAGCGGGCATGACCGACGTGGGAAGGCCCCTGCACGAGGTCATTATCGACGGGCACAGCGATTTCGATCCCGCGAAAGCGCGCCAAAGAAAAAAGAACGTCCTGCTGATCAATAACGGCATCCATCCCGGGGAGCCCGACGGCATCGACGCTACCCTGTGGCTGGTGCAGGACCTGCTTACCGATCCCGAAAGGTCGAAGCTGCTGAACCACGTCGTCATCGTGATCATTCCCGTGTACAATGTCGACGGCGCGCTCGTGAGGAACTCCACGCTGCGGGCCAGCCAGAACGGTCCCGAAGAATACGGCTTCCGGGGCAATGGGCAGAATATGGACCTCAACAGGGACTTTATCAAATGTGATACCAAAAATGCGCTGAGCTTCTCAGCCCTGTATACGAAATGGGATCCGGAAATATTCATAGACAATCACGTATCGAACGGAGCAGACTATACCTACGTCATGACCATGCTCGCGAGCCAGCCCGACAAGCTGGGCCATGGCCAGGACGGGTATATGCGCAGCCATATGCTGCCCGCGCTGTACAAAAAGATGGAAGAAAAGGGCTTCCCCATGTGCCCTTATGTCAACGTGTGGGGAACGACCCCGGATAAAGGCCTGCCCGGCTTTATGGATACGCCGAGATATGCTTCGGGCTACGGCACGCTGTTCCAGTCCTTCTGCTTCGTTCCCGAGACCCATATGCTGAAGCCTTATGACCAGCGCGTCCGGGCGACCTACGCATTTATGCTGGCCATGCTGGAATACCACGACCAACACTATGTAGATATCAAGATAGCCCGCGCCAAAGCCATCAATATGGCCCGGGATGCCCGGCAGCTCGCCATCCGGTGGGAGAACGACAAAAGCCGCTGTGATACATTTGCTTTTAAGGGCTATGACTATGCCTATATCAAAAGTGAGGTGTCGGGCCTGCCCCGGCTGAAATATCTGCGCGACAAGCCGGTTACCTGGCAGATCCCGTATTATGCCTATGCAAGACCGGTCATCACGGTCGATGTTCCCCGGGCCTATATCATTCCCCAGGCCTATTCCCGTGTGATAGAGCGGCTGGCGGCCAACGGCGTCACTTACCGGACCATCCGGCAGGATACCGTCATCTCGGGCAGGATGTACCGCATCGTAAGCACTGACAACCCCCGGGATCCATATGAAGGACATTTCAGCCATTACAACACGACCGTAGAGGATATGGACGCCACAAAAAACTTCCTGCGGGGCGATATCATCGTGTTTACAGACCAAAGGGCCCGGCGGTACATCGTAGAGGCTCTCGAGCCGCAGGCGCACGATTCTTTTTTCAGCTGGAATTTTTTCGACGGCATCCTCAACCGCAAGGAGGGATTTTCGGATTATGTATTTGAAGATGAGGCCGCAGAGATGCTCAAAAAAGATCCTCAGCTACGCGCTGCATTGGACCGGGCCATCGAGGCCGATCCAACCCTGAAGGACAACGCATTCGGGCAGCTTAATTTTATATACGAGCATTCAAAATATGGCGAGCCGTGGGCCAAAGTATATCCTGTAATGAAGGTCTATTAAGATCTGATATCTGCTATTAAGCAGGTTGTAGCAGACGTGCAGCTTATGATGTTATTTATATGACGCAAATTGAAAATTTGCAGACACAGCGACGTAGGCTTCGCCTACGTCGAGCGGTTTTTCATGAAATATATTTTTGGATTGCGAATCAGTAAGTGTGCTGTTGAGTGTAAGTTACATTTGCGTTCGTGTGATGGGAGGCTTACGGTTTGCAATGTTATATATGGTTGTGCAAATTAAAAATTTGCGGACACAGCGACGTAGGTGAAACCTACGCCGAGCAGTTGAGCGGATAGAAATCAACAATAAGTATGGAAGTTGAGGCGTCGGCTTCTCCTACGTTCGTATGACAGCAAACTTTCAGTTTGCAATATTATTAATGAACTGCAGCGATACCAGCCCTGCCAACACAGAACCGGGTTTTAACTACTCAAATGTAAATTAATATCAAGTGCCTTTGCCGTCATCAACAGAGGTATTCAATTTGTAAGCATCCTGCTGGGCGTAGGTTTCACCTACGTCCGGGCGACTGCAAACTTTCAGTTTGCAATATTATTGATGAATCGCAGCGACGCCGGCCCTGCCAATACAGAACCGGGTTTTAACTACTCAAATGTAAATTAATATCAAGTGCCTTTGTCGTCATCAACAGAGGTATCCAATTTGTAAGCATCCTGCTGGGCGTAGGTTTCACCTGCGTCCGGGCGACTGCAAACTTTCAGTTTGCGATATTTAAAATCTTGTAAATCAGGAATTTACGGACACCGCGACCTAAGCCGTGCCTACAGCGAACCTGGGCCGATACGAACAAAACGGTCTTATCTCCTGAACGTATGCAACCAAACCCGGTAATAATGGTTATACCTGAATCAAAACCGATTCAGATTTTGTATCACAACTTCTTTTATATTATTATCTCCATGCTGGTTATTTCCTCGCTGCCAGCACAAAACAGATCTCAGATGGACAAAAAAGACAACAATCCGCTGTTATGTGACATACAAACAGGGGCCTGCACAACCGGTGATACGGTAAAGAGTGATGTACCGGACATAAAGTCCGCGATCAAACCGCTCACCATTATTTATTTTACCGATCCGATCTGCTCGTCCTGCTGGGGGATCGAGCCGCAGCTAAGAAAGCTGAAGCTTGAGTACGGCGCGTATTTCGATATAGACTACCGGATGGGAGGACTCCTCCCCGACTGGAGCTACAACAGCGGAGGTATCAGCAAGCCATCGGATGTGGCACATCATTGGGACGAGGTCAGCCTGCATTACGACATGCCTATCGATGGCGATGTGTGGCTGGAGGATCCGCTCGATTCATCCTATCCTCCCTCTATTGCATTTAAAGCGGCGCAGATCCAGGATAAGGAGAAAGCCGTTGTCTTCCTGCGCAGGCTGAGGGAGCTTCTGTTCCTGAACAAGAAAAATATCACTAAGTGGCCATATATCGCTGAGGCGGCTGTAGCGGCCGGCCTGGATACCACGAGGCTGAGATCCGATTATGAGGGTGGTGCGGCCCGCCAGCTTTTTGAAGAAGACCTGGCTTATGCAAGGAAGCTCGGCGTACGCGGCTTTCCTTCGGTATTCATTGCCGATGGCGATCAGCAGACCGAGTTTATCTATGGCACCAAGCCCTATGTTGTATACGAAGGTGCCATATTGAAGCTGCTGTCAGAAGCGGCAAAGGAAGACTACCCGCGTGACCCCGAAGCATTATTCCGGAAGTTCGGTACGATGACCGCCAGGGAATACGCAGTATTGTCAGGTCTTGAACGCAGGCAGGCGGAGGCCGACCTCGACCGGTTGGCTGATGCCGGTAAGGTCAGGGTCATAAAGACCAAAAACGGGAATATGTATTCCGGCATCTGAGGCGAAGCCGATACTGAATACTGAGCCTTGCTGGGCGTGGATTTTACCTACGTCCGGATGATAGCAAACTTTTAGTTTAAGATTACTAAGATGGTGCAAATTGAAAATTTGCAGACGTAACGACATAGGCGAAGCCTACGCCTACCTAACACCTGACAAGTAAAGAAAATATATTTCCGGCTTAAATGAATAAGCTTGACTGCTGGCATAGCCTGTCCCTGTTCAGCCGTCAGCAAACTTTAATAGTTGACAATGTTATAGTAATCAATCAGAAATTTGCGGATGCTCTGCTGGGCGTAGGTTTTACCTACGTCCAGGCAACAGCAAACTTTCAGTTTGCGATATATAATATGGTGTAAATCACAAACTTACGACCACAGCGAGACAAGCCAGCCTACATCGAACCGGGAATGGTCAATGTCATTTTCCAGTCATGGCTTCCGCCATCGTCTTGCCGATATCAGCCGGGGAAACGACGACATGGATGCCGCACTCTCCCATTATCTTCATTTTAGCCGCAGCCGTATCATCCGCTCCGCCGACGATCGCTCCCGCGTGACCCATCTTACGGCCTTTAGGAGCGGTCTGACCTGCTATAAATCCGACCACAGGCTTGGTTCCGTGCTCTTTATACCAACGGGCAGCCTCGGCTTCCAGTCCGCCGCCGATCTCACCGATCATAACGACGCCATCCGTCTCCGGATCGTTCATAAACAGCTCCAGGGCTTCGCGGGTTGTTGTTCCGATGATCGGGTCACCGCCGATCCCTACGGCAGTAGAGATACCCAGACCGGCCTTTACCACCTGGTCGGCCGCTTCGTAGGTGAGCGTACCGGACTTAGAGACAATGCCTATGCGACCTTTTTTGAAAACAAAGCCCGGCATAATGCCGACCTTGGCTTCATCGGGTGTGATCACACCAGGGCAATTGGGGCCGATCAGCCTTACGTTTTTATCTTTGATATATTCTTTTACTTTGACCATGTCCTGGATCGGGATACCTTCAGTGATGCACACGATCGTTTTGATACCCGCATCAGCAGCTTCCTGTATGGCGTCAGCAGCAAAAGCAGGCGGAACAAAGATGATGGAAGTATCGGCTCCCGCTTTCACGACTGCATCCTGAACGGTGTTGAAGACCGGCTTGCCGAGATGCGTTTCGCCACCTTTTCCGGGAGTGACACCTCCCACGACCGGCGTTCCGTATAGGATCATTTGTTCGGCATGGAAGGTACCTTCCTTACCGGTAAAGCCCTGAACGATGATCTTTGAGTCTTTATTAACAATAACTGACATTTATGTAAATTTTGTTTAATATATTGCTGACTGATTATGATAATATCCTGAATAGATCCGTGCCGGGCTGAAAGCCAGATAACGGGCAGGAAGGACCTTTAATCGACTGCAATGATAAACAAATCCTCGTCATTTTTGGTCATTAAATAGGTCTCACGACCAAATTTTTCCACGTCATTCTGCAGATCCCGGTTCTGTTGTCTGGTTTTGCTGATGTCCCTGGTAAGCCGCTCTTTTTCCCGCTCATACCTGTAGATAGACCGTTGCAACTGCCATTGGGTCAGCCATCTGTTCTTGTCGAACAGCGCCATCCAGATAAAAAGGAGCAGGAAGGAGGCGATGTATTTCTGGTTGGGGCCTGAAGGTAGAAGGTCGCGTATATCCCGGAGTAGCTTTGTAAACCAATGCAACATATTACAAAATTTTATAATACAAAGATATCTATAAAACAAACAAATACTTATACTATATTTATTTAATGTATAAATATTTATTTCTTAATTTGTAAGCGGCTATTTTACAATGGCTTTTGTATTTGAAAATTTAATACCGGATAACCGGAGCAATACCTAAAAGACAGAGGTGACATAGCGGCATCACATTACCTTAAGCGGCAAAAATGATCCTGGTCGGGGCGATAGCGCATTTACAAGATTATACGCTATCTTAAGTCAATACTTTACACAACGATACGCATATCAACTATTTATATATTTAAAACCGGTAAACAAAAGCTGTTTTTTAGGTATCTTTGCAGCGTTTGAGCTATGAAAAAAATATATACACTTAAGCTAGCCCGTAATTCATTTTTTAACCAAAAAATAACCTCCATAGCTCGGGTGATACTTTAAATAATAGATGTGATGATTAGAAAATTACTTTTCGTATCAATTTTTTCATTTTGCTGGACATTCCTGAATGGACAGATCTCTTTATCATCTGGCAGTACTTACAGCCAGGATTTTAATACTTTAGCTTCGTCCGGCACAACCGGCTCTGCAGTCCCGGCTGGATGGCTGTTTGTGGAAGGCGGTAGCAGTGGAAATGCAACATACGGAATAGACAATGGCGGCTCTAACACCGGGAATACGTACAGCTATGGAACGACAAGCAGTAATGATCGGGCCTTTGGTGGCTTGAGAAGTGGCAATCTTATTCCTACAATTGGTGGTTATTTTGTCAATAACACCGGGAGTACAATTTCAGAATTGACCATTAGTTATACAGGAGAACAATGGAGATTGGGCGTATTAAGTCGTGCAGACAGATTAGATTTTCAATATTCTTTAAATGCAACATCTCTTACTACGGGAGCCTGGGTAGATGTAGATCAGCTTGACTTTTCAAGCCCGACAACAACAGGAACCGTAGGAGCAAAAGATGGAAATAATGCTTCTTTTCGTACTGCGATTTCATATACAATTACCGGATTAAGTATAGCGGATGAAGCTACTTTCTTTATAAGGTGGAATGACTTTGATGCTACAGGAGCTGATGACGGTTTGGCAATAGACGATTTTTCGATCTCAGCTAACGCTACTCCATCGTGCACACCTCCAACTCAGGCTACTCTATTCTCCGGCTCCAATGCCACAACCAATTCGATGGTCATTTCATGGTTAAGGGGTGACGGAGATAATGTCCTCGTCGTTGCGCGGGCCGGCGCAGCAGTCGATGCCGACCCTGTCAACGGTCATTCCTATACCGCCGATGCTACCTTCGGCTTAGGTGATCCGATCGGGATGGATAACTACGTTGTATATAACGGCCCGGGCACGAGCGTCAGCCTGACCGGCCTCAACTCGGGTACGACCTATCATTTCGCCATATACGAGTATTTTACTGATGATGACTGTTATAATGCCGATGAATTGGCCGGAAGTTATACCACGCTGTCTTCCGGCTCGGAAATACAGCTGGAGTATCCCGTCGGCACCGAAGTAGCCTGTGGTACCACGATGAGCTTCGGCTCCGTGAATAACGGAAGCAATTCGGACCTTGTTTTCAGGATAAAAAACACAGGGACGGATGATCTCAACATATCCAACCTGCCTTTGATAATAAGCGGCACAAACGCCGACCAGTTCTCCATACAGGTGCAGCCGGTATCACCTGTTGCCGGTTCTTCATTTACAGATGTAACGGTCCGGTTCGCACCGACCAGCGCAGGTGCCAAGTCTGCCGTGATCAATATTTTATCAGATGATAGTGACGAGTCTACCTGCTCGGTCAATCTATCCGGAACAGGGGTCCTCGTGCCTTTGCACTACAGGACCGTAGGCAGCGGAAGCTGGACATCAGCCGCCAACTGGGAGCAATCGGCCGACGAAATGAGCTGGGCTCCTGCTTCAGCCAGTCCGGTTGCCGGTGACAATACGATCACGATCAGGACCGGCTATGCGATCACAAGCAGCGCTTCCCTAAGTGTTGACCAGCTGACCATCGAGACAGGCGGGACGCTTGAGATCACAGGCGGAACTTTTACTGTGGCTAACGGCGACGGAACCGATATCGTGGTCAATGGTACCTGGACATTGACTGATGGAACCATAACCATGACCGGAACAGGTGAAATCAACAATAACGGGACCTTCCGATACAATAAAGCTTCCAATATGAATATTGTATTTCCAATATGTACATGGAATCCCGGCTCGACATTATTGGTCTCTGCGACCGGAACATCCACAGCTTTTAATACAGCTTCACTTAATCAAAGCTTCCACCATCTTGTCTGGAATAATACCAACCAGGCTAACGGGTTAAACTTTGCCGGAGGCCTGCATACGGTCAATGGTGATTTCAGGTTATTAGCTGCAGGCGCCGGTAATGAACAATTGAGAATGGCGGGAAGCGCAAATGCTACACTCACAATCGGCGGCAATCTCGAAATCGCATCCAATCAAACATTTATTGGCGGAAATGGTAATGGAAATGCTACCGTCATCATCAATGGAGATCTTATCAATGAAGGTACCCTCGATCTGAATTCGGATATTTCCTCTCCATACGGATCCGGTATCGTGGAATTTAAAGGGCAGGTGACTTCATATGGCCAGATAGTTGCTTCCGGAAGGGGTCTTGGCAATATCATTAAATTCAACGGGGCTTCTTTACAAATGTTCTATTGTGATTTCCAGATCACTTCCAATCCCATGGGAGGTCAGCTCACAATGGAAGTGGACAACCCCGCAGGAGTTGAGCTCGCATCCGGTATCAGCTTTATAGGAAATGTCCTGTTTACCTCCGGGCATATTTATACCAATGAATATGTTTTTGAGCTGACCGGAACAATAAATAATTCGAGCACATCATATTTCGTAACCTCCGGCTCAACCGGAAACTTCTTTACGACAGGAGGCTTAAGCAGAATAGTTGAATTTGAAACCAATCCAGTGGTCACTTATCCTGTCGGCCCTTCCAATTCGCTTTACATGCCGGCCACTCTTAATGTTCAGGATGGAGATATTTATGATATCTATAATGTAAGATGTGTGCCTTTGGGCAATAATGATGTAGAACCTATTGATCCTACAAAATGTGTTCAGTTTCAATGGGAGATCGAAAATTTCGGTAGCCCTGTGGATGTCATACTTGAACTGCAATGGGCAAGTGGAACGGAAGGAGCTAATTTTAACCCGGCATCCGGTTTATTTATCGGTCATTGGGACGGATCGAAGTTTGATGTAGTACATAACGCGACATACAGCCCAGGCGATCCGTCTGCCACATCAAATACAGGATTTACCTCATTTTCGCCATTTGTAATCTCATCCGAATCCACCGCACTGCCGGTTGAATGGATCAGCATAAATGCCGCCAAATATGGAAAATTTGTAAAGGTAGACTGGAAAGTGGCAGCTGAGGCAGATGTCTACAAATATGAGGTCGAAAAAATGCAGCTTTCCGGCCGGTTTGATAAGATCGGCGAAGTGTCGCCCGGAGCTTCATTAAGTACAGTTAAATCCTATAGCTTCCTGGACAAGGCTCCTCTTTACGGTAACAACTATTACAGGATCAAGCAGTTAGATTATAACGGCAGGTATACCTATTCCCCTGTAACACTTGTTAAGTCAGATGATTCCGCTAATCTTGAAATTATAAACAAGAACCAGGAGACAGTAACATTTACCGGAATCATTGAAACGGCATTTATGCAGGTGTATGATATCAATGGTCATGTGATCAAAAGCAAAATGGTGACAAATGCGGAGGTGGTATCACTGAATGAGCTTCCCGGCGGATCGTATGTCGTTACCCTGAAGGAAGGGAATAATTTCGTTTCAAGGAAGCTTATCCGGTATAATTAATTATTGTAAATAAAAAATTGGAGGCAGTAATAAATATGTTTATAAATTTTTAATTCATTTTGGCTATTTATCAAACCCAAGCGTTACACAGTATTCCGCAATGGAGTTTCGTGATATCCTGTAGTTTGATTTACTGCTTCCAGTTTTAATTTTGGAGTTGCATGAGAATTTTAGTAATTAAAATCAGTTCAATAACATCTCTTTTATTCTTATGCAACTTCATAATGCATGGTCAAATCACGCTTACCCAGGCAACATTTGCCAATGCAAACGGCACTACAAGCGCCACTATGACTCCGGGCGGCGAACCTTGGACGGCTTCCACACCGGGTGGTTGTCCCGGACCTGTAAATACATTCAGCGTTCAGGGAGGACAATTTACAGTTGTTCTGGCCAATGGATTTAACTGTGCCAATTGTACAGACGGTTCCGCTACTCCGCCTCTGAACTGCGGTGATAATCAAAACCTGATCTCCTTTGGACCGGTCGATATCTCGGGTAGGTGTAATGTAGGCCTCACCGCTCAATTGACAGCCTCAGGCTCATTGGAATGTGGATCCCCCGGCGGCCCTCCTTCCGGAACGATCGGCGGCGGACACGATCAGGTCACCTGTTATTACTCGATCGATGGCGGCCCCGATGTCCTGTGGGGCTATATGTGCGGCAATACATTGATAATGCCTGCCAACACGGGCAATGTGCTTAGCGGTAATTCAATACTTATTAAGATCTACGCCGGCAACCAGAATCCGTCGGAGACCTATCGCATCGACAATGTAAGAGTTACCTACATGCCGAAAACGACACCGACATTTACCCCGATCGGCCCGCTATGCGAAGGGTCGACACCGCCTGCCCTTCCTTCATCTTCTACGGAAGGCATAACAGGCACCTGGTCTCCGTCGACCATCAATACCTCTACTCCCGGAACCGCTACTTACACATTTACCCCTGACGACCTGATCTGTTACAATACCGCTACGCTCGATGTGACCGTCGACCCGAAAGCCACACCGGTATTTGCATTGACTGACCAGTATTGCGAAGGCAGCACCATTCCCGGCCTGCCTCTTACCTCTGACAACGGGATCACCGGTACATGGAGTCCCGCTATCGACAATATGAACACAACGACCTATACCTTTACTCCCGACCCGGGGCAATGCGCAGATCAAACCACGCTTACCATCACCATCGATCCACCCACTGCTGCTGACTTTCTTCCCATCGACCCGCTTTGTCTCAATGACACACCTCCTCTCCTTTCCGGCACATCGCCCAACGGGGTTACAGGTATATGGGCGCCGGCAGCGATCAATACCTCTTCAACAGGAACAGCCAATTATGTCTTTACTCCCAATTCCGGCCAATGTGCTACAGGACAGACGCTTACTGTAATCGTCAATCCGTTGCCGGTCGTGAGCATTGACCCGGTACCTGATCTTTGCTCCAATGGCGTCCCGATCACATTGACCGGCAATCCATCCGGTGGTATCTGGTCCGGCCCCGGCATCACAGGCAATACGCTGGATCCTTCTGTCCCCGGTATCGGGACCTTCTCTGTGACTTATACCTATACGGATATGAACGGCTGTTCAAACACAGCCAATGACTCCTATGAGATCACGCTATGTGCATGCGCGAATCCGCCTTCAACAAATGCAGGGCCAGATGATGCCGTATGTGCCAATGAATCCTATATGCTCAACGGGGCACTGACCAACACTTCAGTTTCCACCTGGTCTTCCTCGGGCGATGGTACTTTCGGAGACGTCAACGACCCTGTAACTGCCTATACTCCCGGGCCGGGCGATATTGCGGCAGGAACCGTGACCCTGACCCTGTCCACACCTGATCCCGATGGCGCAGGACCTTGTACGGGCTTCTCCGACGACATGACACTGACCGTTCACGGTGTACCGGTTCTGGACTTTCCCGGCGGGATAAGCATCTGCCAGGGAGATTGCGGAAGCATAACCCTTTCCATCAGTGGTGGTACCGGTCCTTATGAGTTAGACCTGGTGATCAATTCTCCGTTCAGTTCTTCCGTGCCGACCCTGAGCATCAACGGAACCCTGACCCTGAATATCTGTTACGAGGGAGCAACACTGTCCTACAACGTCGCAACCAATACGCTGTACATTCCTGCTTTCGTACCTCCGGGTACCGTTTCCTTCGGATTGGTCCACGTAGAGGATATGACTACGGGCTGTACGGGTATCTTATCGGGGAGCAGTAATATGACGATCATACTCAATGCCAGCCCTGACGTCACCGCTGATCCGGCTGGCCCTCTGTGCGATGACGATGCACCTATCACGCTGACCGGCAACCCGGCAGGCGGAACCTGGTCGGGTACCGGGGTCACTGGCAATACATTTGACCCTGCCGCCGCAGGACAGGGTAACCATACACTTACCTATACCTATACAGACGGCTGTGAGGGTACGGCTACTATCGTTGTCGAAGTGGATAATTGTGCCTGCCCTATCAATACCAATGTCAGCGTTGGCCCGGATATTCCGAGCTGCGGTACCGATCCCGTCGGCCTGACAGGAGTAGTTACAAATGGAACCGGCTATTTCTGGCAAACCAGCGGTACAGGGACATTCAGCGATATCAATGCACTCAACACTTCTTATACTCCAAGCGCCGCTGACCTTGCAGCCGGGCAGGTAACCATATCTCTTATAGTGCCGGATCCCGACGGCCCGGGCCCCTGTACCGCCGTACAGGATCAGCTTATCCTGACGCTCGGGCAGATACCCCAGTTCAACATCATTAATAATGCGGGCATCTGTATCGGTGATTGCGGATCGGTCTCCCTGGATTTCACAAGCGGAAGCGGACCCTATTCAGGAGATATCTCGATAAATATCGGAGCCGATACTTATAATTATCCGGTAAGTAACTTTACTGCAAATAACACATTAAATATCTGCTATCAAAACGGTGCAGCAGCATACAACCCGGCGACACAAACATTTACGGTTCCTTATCATCCGGGTGAAGGTCAGATCCTCATAGAGCTCAGCAATATTGAAAATCTGGATAACAATTGTACATCATCCGCAACGGAGCAGATCGTCATTCCTGTTTTTGAGAATCCGGTTCTTGACCTGACGGAAATCGGCACTGTATGTCTCAGCGACCCGTCGATCACCCTTACTGCCAGCCCGGCAGGAGGAAGCTGGTCGGGGCCGGGAGTATCCTCAGGAGTGTTTACTCCTGCATCGGCCGGGTTGGGTGATCATACGCTTACCTATTCCTATTCTGATGCCAACGGATGCTTTGCCTCAGCTACGATCAGTGTAACTGTCGAAAACTGCGGCTGTGACGATCCCCCGACAGTCGACGCCGGACCTAATTTTATTGTCTGTCCAGGTGAATTTGCAAACTTATTGGGCAGCGCCAGCGGCCCTGTAACATGGTCGACTGCAGGTACCGGATCTTTCGGAGATATTCATGATGCAACTACGACCTATATTCCAAGCCCGGCCGACGTCGCGTCAGGCACACTTGTGCTGACCCTGACAGTCGATGATCCTGACGGTAACGGACCATGCGTGGCTATCAGCGACCAGCTGACCCTGACCTTCCACATGGCAAACGTAACCATCGACCCGATCAATGATATTTGCGAAGGTGCGGCGCCGGTTACGCTGACAGGAAGCCCTGCAGGAGGCGTATTTTCCGGGCCTGGTGTAACCGGTAATACATTTGATCCTTCGATAACCGGGCCGGGAGATCATGTCATCCGGTATAATGCGACTGACAACGGTTGTCCCGGGCAGGCGCAGACGACGATCCATGTACAGCCAGTGCCATCACTCGACTTTGTCGCTGTGCCTCCTTTATGCCTCAACGACCCGCCGGTCGTGCTCACTGCCGTACCGTCAGGAGGGATTTTTACAGGCCCGGGCATCACGGGAGATACATTCGATCCCAGTACAGCGGGAGTCGGAATATGGACCGTTACCTATACCTACGACGATGGGGCCGGATGTATCTGGGTCACGACAAGAGATATCACGGTCAACGATTGTGATTGTCCCAATCCCGCCTCAGCTGATGCAGGGCCTGACATAACTTCCTGCGGTAACGATCCGGTGCATCTGGAAGGACAGGTAACCACCACCCCACTCTGGTCTTCCTCTGGAAGCGGTACATTCGATGATCCGAACAGCGCCGTGACCAATTATAACCCGAGCGCCGCGGACGTCCTGGCCGGAGGGGTCATTTTGACCCTGCTTTCCACCGACCCGGATGGGAACGGGCCCTGTGTTGCGTCATCCAACTCCATGTCTATTACATTTATTACCCTTGATATCCTGATCGCTTCATTAGAGGATGTATGTACCGGTGCTGCACCCGTCACACTTACCGCGACACCGGCCGGAGGAAGCTGGTCGGGAACAGGAGTTTCAGGTAATACCTTCGACCCATCGGTCTCCGGAACCGGAACATTTACATTGACCTATACAGTGACAGATGGCAGCTGTACCGCTACAGAAAATACAACTATAACCGTTATAGACGCTCCGATCGTCTCTCTGCCGGCATTTGCCCCTTTGTGCCTGGGTGATCCCGCTATTACGTTGACAGGAGGCAGCCCGGCGGGCGGAAACTATTATCTCAACGGTGATCTGTCCACCCCGGTGACGACCTTCGTCCCTTCATCAACAGGAACATTTACGATCACATATATCGCCGGGCCTGCCGGATGTACAGCGGATGCCACTTCAAGCATCACGGTCAACGATTGCGCATGTGGCAATCCCGCCACTGTGACAGTCAGCCAGGATCAGTCCATTTGTTCAGGTCAGTCAGCAACTATTGCTGCCGACATAACAGTGGCCGGTGGTGGTACATGGTCGGGCAACGGTGATGGCGTATTTGGCGATATCGATCACCTGAATACAACATATACACCCGGGATAGCCGACATAAACAATGGCAGCGTAACACTGACCTTTACTACGGACGACCCCGATGGCGCCGGACCATGCAGCTCCGCTACCGCTTCTCTGACAGTTACTATCCATTCATTTCCAGTTATTACGATCGATCCCGTCGGGGAGCTATGCCTGAACGATGCACCGGTCACATTGGCAGCTACACCGGCAGGAGGAACATGGTCAGGCAAGGGGGTGACAGGCGGCCAGTTTAACCCGGCCTTAGCCGGTGTAGGCTCTCACACCATATCTTACAGGGCCGGAACAGCCCCCTGCACAACACAGTCAACCATTGAGATCGTCGTCGTGGATTGTGATTGCGCCACTTCCATTACCGTAAGCGCCGGAAAAGATACGACTGTGTGCCAGACTTCCGGCATCAAGCTTAATGGGCAGCTAATCGGCGTCGCAAGCGGAACATGGTCTACTTCGGGCAGCGGCACATTCAACGATGCCTCGCTTATCAGCCCGGTTTATACGCCATCGGCCAACGATATTACAGCCGGTATGGTCACACTTACATTTACTTCCGCCGATCCGGACGGTACCGGACCTTGTCACGCAGCCAGCGACGATGTAGTGATCTTATTCGAAAGAATACCAGAAGTATTGTTACTGGTAAGCCAGCCGACATGTTCGACCCCACAGGGTTCGGTAAAGATAACCGTTATCGCCGGGCAAAATCTGCAGTTTTCCGTCGACAACGGGCAGACATTTACAACCAACCAGACGATTACCGGCCTGGATCCGGGCAGTTATCAAATGATCGTTAGAAACCCTTTGGTCAACTGCCAGACGACACTTGACTTCAAGATCCAACCCATTGTCCAGCCAACCTCAATTTGGTCAGCTAAGGTCGCGACATGCAGCGGACAGGAATACAATGAGTTTACCCTTGAAGAAACGACAAATATGACGCTGCCCCTTCAGGCTACGGTCAACGGTGTTCTGTATCCGGTCATCCAGACCCTTCCCTACCGGTTCGATGGACTCAATTATGGAAACTATATGATCAAAGTTACCGACAGTAAGGGTTGCTCCCTTGAACGCGTGTTTAACTTTGTCGAAAGCGAAAGAGTGTCCGTTCAGGTCAGCCCCCTCTACGTGATCGATGAAGGAGAGGATGTCACCCTCCATCTAGAGATCCAGGGAGCTTACAACACCATAAGCTGGACGCCTGCAACCTATTTAAGCTGTGACAACTGCCAGGATCCCGTGGCCCGCCCCGATACCAATATTGTATACAGCGTAGTGGTCACGGATGAGAACGGCTGCTCCGATAACGCCAACATTGAGATCAGGATCCGCAAACAGCTGAATATATTTATACCCAACGCCATATCTCCCAACCATGACGGGGTCAATGATAACTTTACCGTTTATACGGATGAAGATGTAGCCCTTATTAAAAGTATGAAGATATACAACCGTTGGGGGGGGCAGGTATTTTCGAAGGACAATTTCGGTCCCAATGATCCGGAGCTCGGCTGGAACGGGACCTTCAGAGGCCGGGAAATGAACCCGGGCGTATTTGTATACCTGGTAGAATTGCTCCTGAAAGACGGTGAGGTCAGGATGTTTAAAGGTGATGTGACGCTGATACGCTGACAAAGCTATAATAACGGCGTCAGCAACCGGCACAGGCTTTCCATAAACTTGTGCACAACCGGTCGTCTTTCCCATTCTGAAAGGACAAGCCTCTCGCAGTCGTTCATATCGTCTTCAAACAGGTCACGCAAACGCCTTGTGACATCGCGATCGTAGATATATGCGGCAATCTCGAAGTTGAGATAGAAGCTCCTGTTGTCAAGATTGACCGTGCCGACCATGCTCATGCTGTCATCGACGGTAAGCGTCTTTGCGTGAATAAATCCCTTTCTATACCTGTATACCTCAACACCTGCCCTGAGCATGCTCTTCATATAGCTGTCCATAGCCCATTGCACAAATCTGGAATCAGCTTTTTCAGGAACCATCAGCCTGACGGTCTTACCCGAGCGGGCTGCGATCTCAAGAGCAGTGCTTACCTGGGCGTTGGGAATAAAATAAGGATTGGTGATCTGGATGATATCCCTTGTTTTGTTGATAGCGGCGATAATGCCCAGCATGTTGTAAGGATCGGGGGAATCGGGACCGCTGCCTACGATATCGACATAGGCGGTAGAAGGATCCTGGTCAAAATGAAAATAAGGGTATTCAAAAGGAAAGATATCACCCCCTGTAGCATATTTATAACTCAGCAGGAACTGCATCTGCAGCATATTGGTCGCATTGCCCTCGATCCGCAGGTGCGTGTCACGCCAGTATACATGGTTGTTCTGCCTGTTGTCATAGCCGTTTGCAATATTGATGCCACCCACATACGATATGGCGCCGTCGATGACGACGATCTTCCTGTGATTGCGATAGTTGGCATTCATATACAGGTTGACCCTCATAGGGTCGAATACAATGACCTCGGCACCTGCATTTTCCAAAAGGTCCGGGACATCACCTATAGCGCCGCTGCCAAAGTCATCATAAATAAACCTGACCCTGATCCCCTCTCCTATTTTTTTTATAAGCTTATTGGTAATAGCGATGCCGGCTTCATCATGATTGAAAATATAATATTCCAGGTGAATATGATGTCTGGCATTTTCCAGGTCTTCGAGCAGAAGCTCATACTTTTCTTCGCCGTTGCACAGCACCTTTACGGCATTCTTATCAGTAAGGATTGACTGCCTGGTATGTAAAAAAAGATCGGCGATATTTGCGTCTTCAGGATAATCGCGCTCCAGTGAGCGATGGATGTGAAGAAAATAAGATTTATAGACTTCAATAAATTCCCTGATACGCAACAGGTCACCCGACCCCTTCAGTGTGAATTTCTTCCGCTTGCGCTGATCTCTGCCGATAAAAAAATAAACGATAAGCCCGATACCCGGTAACAGGATAAAGATCATGATGTACGCCAGGGATTTGACAGGATCCCTGTTTTCGATCAGCAACGTGATTATAACCCCCAAATATACCAGGGCAAGGATAACAATGCCGGCATCGGCTAGAATAGCCTGCCATTCTTCATTGACATTACCGAGGAAGGAGATCAACATAACCGGAATTATCCATTGAAGATAACACAGTATGCGGAAAAACCGGGCGGATTATTCTAAAAATCGGGTTATATAGCTCAGGCGGCATCCTGCCTGGCTTGCAGAACACTGTTATGGTCGGTATACGAAGCGGATTTTGAAGCTTTCACTTTAATGATCACTTCTTTGTCCGGCCCTTTACTGCGAACTACTGCGAAAAGAATAATTCCTGCTAAAAGGGCGGCGCCGGCGATTTTCAATAAACGCTTCATTGAGCTCGTATTTTGATTAAACCATATAATTTCCATTGTTTTTTGAAGGACTGCACTTAACCACGCTGAAAAGTAATTCTATCAGCTTCATTCTTATTAGACTATTTTTTCATCCGGAATATTGTATGCACATGTTGATTTTTTTTAAAATTTAACAAATCAAATCCGGCAGCGCGTACAATAATCATCTGCAATCCGTACAGGGATCTTATTCATGCAATAATCGGGCGGTGGAAAACAGGCCGGCCTTAAAAATTTACAAAATCCGTGTATATTTGAGAGTATTTTAAAATAAAGGATTGAAATAATCTCACTCCCGCAACTTGACCTATAAAAAAACAGCTATATGCTAAGATATTTCTCTACGTTTTCCTTTTTGCTTACTGCGGTTCTGGTCTTCGCTCAACAGCCGGCTATTGTTCCCGGGCAGCTTATTATCCTGCTCCAGGACAATACATCCTTTCAGCAATTTCTCGCTGAATACCGGTCAACAGGACGATCTGCCGGAATTCATTACCACCGCCAGCTATCAGCATCGGTTCCGGTATACCTGATAGAGTCCGAAGCTTTTGACGGCAATGAAAGAGAGGCGCTTTCGCAGATAAAAAACCTGTCGACCGTCCGTCTTGCCCAGGTCAACCATATAGTCAATCAGAGAAACATGGTCCCCGGTGATCCGAGATATAATGAGCAATGGCAATGGCAAAACAACGGTCAGGGCGGCGGATTGGAAGGAGCCGACGTTGATGCGGAGAAGGCCTGGGATATTACGACAGGAGGGCTGACCGCATCAGGTGATACGATCGTGGTATGTATTGTAGACGACGGCACTGACCTGGATCATGAAGACCTTGCTGCCAATATCTGGTACAATAAGGGAGAAATACCCGGCAACGGCATCGATGATGATGGAAACGGATTTGTCGATGATGTGAATGGCTGGAATTTCAATGCGCAATCCAACAATGTCAACCAGGGAAGCCACGGTGTCAATGTCAATGGAATGATCGGCGCCGTGGGCAATAATAATACCGGTATCACAGGCATCAACTGGAATGTCAGGATGATGAACGTAGTTTATGCCGGTCTGTCGGAGGACGCTGTCATTACCAGCTACGATTACCCGCTGCAGAGCAGGATCCTCTACAATAACACAAATGGGGAAAAAGGAGCCTTTGTTGTCGCTGTCAATTCCTCCTGGGGCATTGATTATGGCAAGCCCGAAGATGCGCCGATCTGGTGTAATTTTTACGATATCATGGGAGAAGCCGGCATCATCAATGTTGCTGCAACTTCCAACAGCGAGATCAACGTGGATGTTGACGGTGACCTGCCTACCGGTTGTTCCAGCCCTTATTTGATATCGGTAGGCCGTACCAGTAAGACAGATGAATATGCCCGATGTGGCTATGGAGTGGAAACGATCGACCTGGGCGCGCCGGGTGTCAATATCGTGACCACACGTTCCAACGACAGGTACACAACCACGACCGGGACCTCATTTGCATCTCCCCTGGTAGCGGGAATGGTGGCCCTCATGTATTCTTACCCATGCGAAGGAGTCTCCAATCTGATGCATCAGAACTATGCAGCCTTTGCTCTTGGCGTCAAAAATGCTATCCTTCAGGGAGTCGATGTCATTCCGTCTTACGCTGACCGGTGCCTGACCGGTGGAAGGGCCAACGCATTCAACTCGCTTGAGATAATGGGCTTGCTGTGTGCGGCTTGCCAACCCGGCTCTGTGACCTCATTCACATACAAAGAGGACAATACATATATTCTCACCTTCAGCAACGGAGAAATACAGACCAATCTCAGATACAGGATCAGCGGAACTGCCGACTGGACTGAGATCACCGACGTCGAATCTCCCTACGAGCTTGTATTACCGTCAGCCTGTACTGATTATGACTTCCAGCTTCAGACGATCTGCCCCGATGATACCAGCGCATGGGGTTTTACAGCTGTATTTAAGACCTCCAGATGTTGCCAGTCGCTCGATGCGGTAAGCATATATAAAAACAACGAAGGTTTTATGGAAATTGCCAATACAGACCTTGATCAGGATGTAAACAGCGTGATCCTATACAAAAAGGATGGTGACGACGATTATACACCGGTCGAAGCCGGCAGTGACACCACCGTTCTGGATTTCCTCGAACCCTGCACATTTTATGAATTTTATGTAAGCGCACAATGTATCAATGGAGATGTTATCGTCAGTGATACCTTCAGGCTGCTTACAGCTTGTCCTTCTGCCTGCGATCCTGCGGCCTGCATACCCGTTGCCAGCGCGACCGGTGGACATATCAACGACTTTACCTTCAATGGTAAAGTATCGGCTACAGGATATAATTACGGCTATCTGAATTACGGTGACCATCTTCATCTCGAAGCTCCGGACAACGGGCCTTTTACCAATAGTATCAATATCTACAAGGCAGAGTCCGGCATAGCAAGGCTTAAAATATTTATTGATGCCAATAAAGACGGCATTTATTCAGCAGGTGAGCTCTTCAGGGAGGAGAATATCGGCGGGAGCAATGTACATCTCGACTTTACACATGATTTTTATGGAGCGCTTGCTGAAGGGACTTACAGAATGCGTGTCATGCTCGCATTTACCGCCAATGCCGATCCATGCGGCGGGGACAGAGGTGAGGTTGAAGACTATTGCCTGACAATCTATCACGTTCTGCTTAATGAATGTGATCCGGTTGAGACCATCACGGAATCCAATAAGACATTTACATCCATCGATCTGAGCTGGGATAAGCCACAGGATGACGCAATCGCTTATGTCTATCGTTATAAAGAGTTGCCCGGCGGAGAATATACTTATGTATCTGACACGGCACATAAGATCACTCTGCGTCAGCTAAAGGAATGCACCACGTACGAATTCGGGATATTTACAGTATGCCACACCGATACAAGCGGCTTTAAGACGATCACGTTTGCTACCGATTGTTCCAACGCGACCAGGAGCCTTGATGAGGTCATCCAATGGAAGGTCTTCCCTAATCCTTTTGCTGAAAAGGTCAACATAATCCTTACTTCATACAGGACAGGAGAAGGAAGGCTGCGGCTTACCGATGCTAAAGGGAACGTCGTCTATGACAAGTCTCTCACACTGACTATAGGCGATCATTATTATGACCTGGAAGCCAATGCAGGTCTGGCACCCGGATTGTATATCCTGACCCTCACCGACGGAAAAGGGATCAAGTCAACCAAGCTGATCAAACAATAAATAAAAAATGGCTGCGATTATGCAGCCATTTTTGTTTCTACTCCTTGCTGACACGAGCTCTTAGCCGTGTCCTTTTACCTCTTTTTTACTCTTATCGCGCATGACGCCCACCATCATGGCTACTGCGGTCAGTAACACAACCTGGACGATCAGCGACTTGTTCATCAGCGGAATAGACTGCTGTGGAGTCAGACCAAGGAACAGCAATATCGTGATCAATCCACGCGGAGCTATATAGCCGACAGGGCTGAAAGGCATTCTGAAAACCTTCAGAACGGCCCACCGGAATCCGAATATGAGCGCCGTAACAACGATGGCCCAGGTAATGGATTGAGGATTCAGGATTTCCGATGATTTTAATAAAAACCCGAATAACAGGAAAAAAAATGCCCGCACGACAAAGGTCGCTTCGATCACGATCTCTTTCATCCGCAGCGCCTCTGTATGCAGCACCTCCGGCTTCAAACGCTGGATCCACCGGTAAGATCTCAGCTCTTCCAGGTTCCCGAGGAATAAGCCCAGGATCATGACAAATAACAGACCGGGCAAATGAAAATGTTTGGATATAAAATAGATCAGGATCACCATAATGATGATCGGTCCGAACTTTACATGGCTATCGATCTTGCTCAGCAGGAATGATAAGCCAAGTGTCAGGATGAAAGACAACACCAGGACGATCAGTATCTCAAAGCCAAAATGCAGGAAAGAGGTAGCGGTCAAAACCTCGTTGGCTGCGATAAAATTGAACAGGACCACGCCTATTATATCTGAAAGGCTTGTTTCGTAAGTTACAAATTCCCGGCTGGTCTTATCCAGGTTTTTAGCGCTTGGTATGGCAATTGCCGAGCTGATCACACACAGGGGGATGGAGCTAAGCAGGCAAGCCCTGATAGAGTATCCGCCGACAAAGTGGAATAAAGCGGTCAGGGTCAGAGCCAGGTAGAAAACCGGCAGGATGGCCACATAAAAGGATTTTTTTACGAGAGGCAGCTTACTCTTATCAAACTCCAGCTCGAGTGAGCCTTCCAGTACGATAAGCAATAATCCTACCGTTCCACAGACAGGCAGCAACGGGGAGAAGTCAGGGATGTTCACACCCGATAAATCGCATCCTAATTTCATTAACCAGCCTGTCAGAAGCAGCAGGATAACGGATGGTATCTTAGATTTGGCCGATGTCAGCTCAAAGATATATGCCAGAAGCATCAGCAAACAAACAGCTATGATAATAATGGTCGACATGGATAATAGCTTATCAGGGCTAAATATAATAAACCTACTTTTAGTAATGTAAAAAGTACAATAGCTTAAGCTTAATTATGGCTCACCTTGTTGGCGCGAGTTTTTAACTCGTGCCACAATTTCCAACTAGTGCCACTGATTCAATAAGCTCCCGCCACCTCCACAATCCTCGCCGCATAATTATCCCAGCTCATATCTCTGCTTGTCGCGGCCACATTGGCCCGGTCGATCGGATGTTCGAGAAAACGCTCCATCGTCATCGCCATGTCTTCAATATTATCCGGCTCGGCAAGATAGCCATTGTATCCGTCGACCACTGTCTCAGGGAAATGGCCCACCCTCGTCGCCAGGATAGGCATCCGGAAGTTGTACCCGATCGATTCGACACCCGACGGAGTGGCGTAGTCGTAAAAGAGGACAACCGCATCACTCGCCTGAAAATATTTATGCACGTCCTCATTGGGGACAAAAGAGTTAAACAGCGCTACCCTATCCTGCAAGCCCAACGTTTCTACCAGGGTAAGGGGATTGTACCGACTTTCATCATCGGCCTTTTTGAGAAATATCTTTTTGGCAAGGCCGAAAAGAGCCGACTTGACCCTCGTCGATAGCTTGCTCTGATCCAGGGTCTTCCAGAACGACTCTCCGCAGATGATCAGGGAAACATCATTCCTCTTCCGGGCAAGCAGGTGGAAGGCCGGAATGACATTGTGCAGGCCTTTATACTTCCGGATAAATCCGAAGAACAGGAATACATGCTGCCTTAGTCCGTGTAACGCCTTGAATGTAGCTACGTCAAACAGCTCAACCGAGCTGAACATATCATATACCGGGTGAAACAGGTTGATCACAGGTATGCCTCTGTCCTCCCGGAGCTCTTTCTGATCGATGGCGTCTTCCCTGTCGATAAACCGGAATTTTTTTCCCGGGAACAGGGCTGTCAACTCATCAAATGTTTTCCGTGCATGGGTCACAAAATCGGTAGCCTTAGCCAGCGCCATTTTCGTCAAAAGCCGGTCGATAGAGCTGTTTTCCTTCTGGATAACAAAATGCAGATCAAAGACCGTTCTTATTCCGGCTTTTCTCAGCCCTTTTGCTATAAAGGAAAGCGGAAGTCCCTGGATGGCGATAGCCCACTGGAAGATAACCAGATCAGGCCTGAGCCCGGTTATTTTACGGATCGTATCACGCCATGTCAGCGGATTATTGTAGTTGGTAAGATAATGCACCTTGATACGCGTTCCTTCCAGCTGATCCTTCCTGCTTGCCTTATCGATGAAGTCCCTGGGAATAATGGCAGGATATTGCTGGGTCCAGGACACGATATGTACCTCACAATCACCTCGCTTGTCGAAAGCCCTGGCAAGCGAAGTATTGTAATTGGCTATTCCGCCTTTGAATACAGGACCGGGGCCAAAGCAAACAATTACCATTTATGAATCTTTTAAGGCTTTGAGACATTTATGCAGGCTATCGAGCCAATATGGCATCACAATGCCAAAGGTTTCTTTCAGCCTGCTCTGATCGAGGACCGAATAGGACGGTCTTACCACAGGAGAAGGATAGGATGACGAAAGGATGGGATTTACCACACATTCTTTTCCCGCGATCCGGAAGATGTGGCGCGTAAAATCATACCAGCAGGTTACACCGGAATTGGCAATATTGTATATGCCCGCGCAATGATGTATATCCAGCTCGCCGGCAGCGATCCCATCCATTATTTTCAGCGATCGGTCCGCGAGATCACGCGCATAGGTTGGACAGCCAACCTGGTCATATACGATGTTGAATTCGTTTTTTGTCGTGGAAGCATTCAGGATATTTTTGACAAAATTGGTCCCGAAGGAAGAATATACCCATGACGTCCTGAAAATAAGACTAAGCGGACATCTCCGCGTCACTTCCTGCTCGCCGGCGAGCTTCGATGCGGCATACACACCGGCCGGGCGTGTGATATCATCTTCCCTCAAGGGCCGGTCCAGGCCGTTATGATAGACGTAATCTGACGAAAAATGGATAAGTATGACATCCTTCTCCTCGCAATACCTGGCCAGATTGGCTACGCCGTCGCGATTGATCCTGTAAGCCTTCTCCTCTTCCTGTTCGGCCAGGTCGACCTTGGTATATGCGGCGCAATTGATCAGAAAGTCCAGGTCATACTTCTCCAGCTCGTCTTCAAGCTGGCCGGCATCTGTGATATCCAGCTCTTCCGAATCAAAAAACACAAAATCGTGCCTTGGATAGTATTGTGACAAAAAGGCAAATTCCTGGCCTAATTGTCCGCCGGCTCCGGTAATTCCTATTGTGGCCATGTATTGAAGTTGATAGTATTTATTTTAGATAACGGGGATATGGTGTCCAAAATAAGGCAGATCCAGGTCTTTCTCACTCACTTTCAGCTCCGGGCTATGCATATTCCAGTCAATGGCAATATGCGGATCATCGTAACGCAAACCGCCCTCGTGCGCTTTGCTGTAGTAATTGTCACATTTGTAGGTAAAGATCGCTTCGTCCGACAACACAAGATAGCCATGGGCAAATCCCCTCGGGACATACATCTGCCTGTGATTGTCACCACTAAGCAGGATGCTGTAGGACTGACCGTAAGTAGGCGAACCGGGGCGCAGATCGACCACCACATCCAATACCTCGCCAGACACCACGCGAACCAGCTTGGCCTGGACAAATTCACCTGTCTGATAATGCAGGCCCCGCAGGGCTCCCCGGGTGGAAAAAGCCTGGTTATCCTGGACAAAGGGCCTTTCTATGCCCCGCTCTATAAAATCGCTTGCACGGAAGCTTTCATAGAAATATCCCCGCTCATCCTGAAATACCCGGGGCTCAAATATCAGGATTCCTTCGATATCAACCGTGGAAAAAGGCATGGCGGCTACTTTTCTTTAAATACAATGCTGATCTTGACCCCGGTAAAATCAAAATGCTTCCGGATCTGGTTTTCCAGGAACTGCCGGTAGCTGTCCTTGATGTGGTCAGGATGGTTACAGAAAAAACCGAACACGGGATGGCTGGCGCTTAGCTGGGTAATGTATTTGATCTTGATCATCTTACCGCGGTAAGCAGGCGGCGGCGTATTTTCAATGATGGGCAGGAGGAGCTCATTGAGCTTTGAAGTCGCTATTTTTTTGTATTTGTTTTCATAGATCTGCAGCAGAACCTCTACCGACTTGAAGATCCGTGTTTTTTCAAGGGCCGATATAAATACAACCGGCACATCGTCAAACGGGGCGATCTTCGCCTTGATGGCCTTCTCAAAATCACGGGCCGTATTGGTTTCTTTTTCTACCAGGTCCCATTTATTGACAAAGATAGCGATACCCTTATTTCGCTTCTGCACCAGGCGGAAGATACTCATGTCCTGCGCTTCGACACCTGTCTGCGCATCTACCAGCAGAGCGCATACATCAGCCTCCTCGATCGCACGGATCGCTCTCATGACAGAATAGAACTCAAGATCCTCATTGACCTTTTGTTTCTTGCGGATCCCGGCGGTGTCTATAATGTAAAATTCTTTGTTAAACAGGTTATACCGCGTATGGATCGAATCCCGGGTCGTACCCGCTATATCGGTTACAATATTGCGGTCTTCACCGAGCAGGATATTGGTATAGCTGGATTTTCCCACGTTGGGCTGTCCTATGATAGCTATCTTGGGCAGGTCCGTATTCAATTGTTCTCCGTCACCGATCATAGGTATGAGGTCATCCAGCACCTCGCCCGTCCCGCTTCCCGTGATCGAGCTCAGGAAATGCGTATGCCTGAAGCCCATACCCCAGAATTCCTGGGCCTCGATATATCGCGTGGCATTGTCGACCTTATTGACGACCAGGATGACGTTTTTATTGGACTGGCGCAACATCTTGGCGACCTTGGCATCAAGATCGGTCTCGCCGGTCTCTATATCGACCATAAAAATAATGGCGGATGCCTCATCTATAGCGATGCGCACCTGGTCGCGGATGGCGCTTTCGAAGATGTCGTCAGAGCCCTGGACAAAGCCTCCGGTATCGACTACGATAAAAGATTTACCGTTCCATTCCGCCTCTCCGTACTGACGATCACGCGTCACACCGCTGACATCGTCGATGATGGCCTGCTTTTTGCCGATCAGGCGATTGAACAGAGTGGACTTCCCGACATTGGGCCGGCCGACAATGGCAACAATATTACTCATGAATCCGCGTTATCAAATGCGAAAGTATAATAAATTAGGGAAAACTATATATGAGAATCAAAAAAACAACGTAATTTGGCAGTCATTAGGCCTTGCCCGAATTCATTCAACTAATCATATTTCAGAAGTTATTCTATGCCAAAATCCAAAATTCAGGTGATGGTAGTGGACGATCACAAAATGTTTGTAGAAGGGGTCCAGGCCATATTTTCCAACTCTCCCGGTATCCAGATAGTGGAAACCATCTTTGATGGAAAAGATGTCATGGAAGCTATTGATAAGAATCCCAACCTGGACATCATTCTCCTGGATATCAACTTACCCAATATCAACGGACTGGAGCTGACCAAACAGATCAAAAAGAAGCACCCCAATGTTAAGATCCTTATTCTGAGCATGTACAATAATGCTGAATATATCAAGGAGGTTCTGAAAGAGGGCGCGTCCGGGTATGTGCTTAAGAATACCGATCACGAAGAGCTCGTCAATGCCATCCAGTCGGTGCACAGCGGCAACCAGTTCTACAGCCAGTCGGTCACTCAGACGATGATGAACAGTTTTGCAAAAAAGACGCAGGGCAATAACATGGATATCCTCCAGGTCAAGATCTCGAAACGCGAGAAGGAGATTCTGGGCCTCATCATTAAGGAGCATACTGCCCAGGAGATCGCCAGCATGTTGTTTATCTCGCTGCATACGGTCGAAACCCACAGGAGCAATCTCATGTCGAAGCTGGGTGTGAGGAACAGTGCCGGGCTGGTGCGCGTAGCCCTGGAGAACAGCCTCATATAGCATCGTCCCGAGGAAGCCTGTATCTGCATTATACGCTTCGCAAAATTGGATATATCTTCATGGAGTAAAACAGCTTTGGATTATGAAGGATCTTATAGCAGGAATTCTGACAATACTGCTTGTATATAACCAGGCCAACGGTCAGGCCGGCTCGCTTCCGGCGACCAATGATTCGGTAAAGAACGCCATCATCCTGAGCCTGCGATCATTGAACAGATCAGATGACGATGATCACAAAGCGAAGCTCTACCGGCAACTGGCCGAAATATACGAGCAGGACGCACGGCAGGACAGCGCCATCAATTATTATCAGAAAAGCTCCGTGATCTATAAAAGCCTGGGGAATGAAAAGACCTATTACGAGCTGTTAGCCAAGCTGGGGATACTGCATTACAACCTCTTCAATTTCAAATTTTCTATCTCTAATCTCAAGGAGGTCACAGCTTATTATAAAGAGCAAAAACGCTATCTTCCTTACGTCAAGGCGATGAATCAGCTCGGTCTTGCCTACAGCGGCAACAATGAAGACGACAAGGCCCGGCAATGCTTTATCGCAACCCTTGAGATCAACAACGAGATCCTGCGCGACACCCATCTCATCCTTGAGAACAAGCTCCTCATCATCCAGAACGATATAAAGACAGGTAACTTCAACCGTGCGCTCAACCTGGCACAGCACAATGAGAAAGTGTCCCTCAAATATAACAATGACACCCTCCTGGCCCAGAATAAGTTCCTGCTTGGCAAGATATACGACAAGCTAAACATGTACGACAGGTCGAGCAGCTTCTTCGAAGAAGCAGAGCCACTCTTTGTCAAAATGGATGACAACCAAACCCTGCAGGACCTGTACAAAATGCTGTCACGGGCTTATATCGAGCTGGGAGCAAAAGACAGGATCGTCCCTACGCTCGAAAAATACTACAATGTCGTAGACAAAATAAAGAATACCGAGATCGTCAAGTCCAGCCAGGAAATAGCGCAGCGGTTCGACTCGGAAAATAAAGACCTCGTCATCAAGCAGCTTGAAAATGAAAATGAGCTAAAGACCATCAACGGACGGCAGCAACGCATCATGATCTACATCCTGATCTTCGCATTCCTGGCTACCATACTGGCTGTCTACCTGATCTACAGGGACTATACCAACAGGCTTAAAACCAACCAGATCATCAGCCAGCAACGTTCCGAGCTTCAGGACAAACAGCTTAAGGAGATCGAACAGGCCAGCCAGATCAAGGCCATGGAATCCATGCTGATGGGGCAGGAAGCCGAACGCAACCGTATTGGCAAAGACCTTCACGACAGCCTCGGCGCCATGCTCAGCACCATCAAGCTGCAGATGAGCGCTAACCTCAACATGGAAGGCATGAGTGAAAGCCCGGCCATGAAAAAAGCAAAGGAGATGATCGATGACGCGTGCGAAGAAGTGCGTAAGATCTCACGTGACATGATGCCTATTACGCTTTCCAAATACGGTCTGCACACGGCCCTGGAAGAGCTGGTGGAAAAATATACGTTCGAAGGCGGGCCAACGGTTATCTACCAGGCCTTCGGCATCAACAGATTCAGCGACCGGGACCTGGACCTCTTTGTATTCCGCATCATCCAGGAGCTCGTCAATAACAGCATCAAGCACGCCAATGCCCAGGAGATCATCGTTCAGATCAATTATCTCGAAGACATCATGATGATAACCGTAGAGGATGACGGTCAGGGCTTCGAATACAACCAGTCCCTGTACCAGGGTATGGGCCTTAAGAATGTCGAATACCGCGCCCAGTATCTCAAAGGCAAATTCAGCGTGGAGTCGAGCCCTGGCGCCGGCACTATCATGGTGGTGGAGATCCCTGTAAATAATGTCAAAAACAAAGACGAGTCCGTATTCACTTCATAGCCGGCGAGCCCCGTTACGATGTCTCCTTCCGGCGCGGAATAAGTGCCTTTCCTTTCCCCGGATCATTGATCTTCATAGGCGTATAATCATTGCTGCCCTTATACCCTTGGGCACGTAATAAATAAACTTTTTTGACAGCCGATAACCGACTTATCTTATCTTTGATTCCAGATACCTACAGAGTACAACCGTATAGAATGAATACAAAGCTGCCTGATTTTTCAAACACCGAGATCGCATTTGCGACCAAGTCCAATGCAGAGCTGAAAAAAATGCACTGGCTTTTTGATAAGATGAACAGGCCCTGGCTGGTTAAGCTGGGCTCGAAGCTTGGAATGATGGCCATGAAGATCAATTTCCCCCTTTCACAGACCTTGCTGAAACATACGCTTTTTGAGCAGTTTTGCGGTGGCAGGACCCTGCTTGAATGTATACCTGCAGTAGAAAAGCTGGCATCAAAAAACGTTTACACCATTCTTGACTATGGCGCCGAGGCCAAAAATTCCGAAGACGATTTCAACCTCACGATGAACCAAACGATCCGCGCCATCGAATTTGCAGCCACCCAGCCCTACATCAATATTATCAGTACCAAGCTCACGGGACTCGGACGGTTTGAACTCCTGGAAAAAATGGATCGTAAGGAAAGCCTTTCCATCGATGAGATGGATGAATTTAACCACCTTATGAAAAGGATCGACTCTATTTGTTTCAATGCCCAGAACCGCAATATCTCCATCTTTATCGATGCCGAAGAGACCTGGATCCAGGATACTGTCGACGAGATAACGGACAAGATGATGGCGCGCTATAATAAGGAAAGGCCTGTAGTGTACAATACCTTCCAGATGTACCGCAAAGCAAGCCTCGGCTTTCTGAAAAAATCGCACGAGAAGGCCAGAAGAGAAAAATACATCCTGGGAGCGAAGGTCGTCCGCGGCGCATATATGGAAAAGGAACGAAGGCGCGCTGCCATAATGGGTTACGAGAGCCCAATACAAAACACTAAAGCCGATACGGACAGGGATTACAATGAAGCGATCCGGTACTGTATCGAAAATATCAGGGATATTGCTTCCTGCTGCGCCACACACAACCAGGACTCGTCCATGCTGTATGCCCGGTTGCTGGTCGACAAAGGGATCGACGGCTATCATCCTCATGTCATGACCAGTCAGTTGTATGGTATGAGTGATCACCTGACCTTCAACCTGGCTGATGCGGGTATCCACTCGGCCAAATACATGCCGTACGGACCTGTGAAAGACGTTATGCCCTACCTCATGCGCCGCGCCCAGGAAAACACTGCGGTAACCGGCGATATGAGCAGGGAGTTTCAGTTGATTGACTGTGAGCTTAAGCGCAGAAATATCTGACGGACCACATTCATTGTATACAGATACCCGTTACCCATCGCATAATAATGCTGTTTTTTATCTGTTCCGGGTAAAAAATGGCTTATACCCGGGAATAGAAGCTCTGCATTATCTCTCCAATCCATAGCTCTATTACCTCTTAAAAAAAGATGAAAGTTATCAAATGATCATCCACTCCGGATCCTGATCGTAACTATAGCGGATCAGTAGATAAGGATATTTCTGAATAAATGCTCAGATAACTATCCGGTCAGAAATTCAATAGATCCGGATTGGCCAGCACACAACATATACCCTCCAAAAACAGGTAAGGTAGGTGTATAGCCGCTCTGTTTTTCACAAATAAGCTAACCCTACCTAACCTGTACCAAAAAATATTACCTCCTTAACTTACATTAAGTCAGATTTCCTATCAACCCCATAGAAAGAGAGGGTTGGCTGAGTTTTATTTCGATTATTTAATCACTTTCTGGATAGTGACTTCTCCCGACACAAGGTCCCGGACAATAACCTGGTATATACCGGATGCAAACCTTATCATATCGATTTGCTCACTGCTTTTCTGTGATTCCAGCTGGTATATTTTCGTACCCGTCATATTATAGACTTCGATCGAAGCCGAGCCGCTTAATCCTGTTACGTTTAACAAACCGGACCGGTCCACAGGATTAGGAAAAAGATCCACTGAAGTTCTTCCATCCAAATTGACGGTAGCTATATTGGAAAATTCATACTTGCCGTCCAGGTCTGTTTGCTTCAGCCTGTACAGATTGAGTCCGCGTGACGCACCTGTATGTGTATAGTTATATACCAGTGCAGAATAAGAACTTCCGTTCTGTGATTTAGAATCTACAAAACCTATCATACGCCACTCCTTGCCATCCGTGCTGTGCTCTACTTCAAAACCAGTGTTGTTCTCTTCTCTTGAAGTCACCCAGTTCAACCTGACGTCACTCTTCTCCCTGACAGCCTGGAATGATACCAGGTTGATAGGAAGCGGGTTGCTGCCAAAGCGATACACCATGCACACACCTGCCGAGGCTATAGTAGCCACCTGGGTAGAGAGATTTCCTCCGCCCAGAATGGTGGTAGCTGCCTGCATCTCAACCGGAAAAAGCGCATTCCCGCCTCCCCTGTAATTGGTATTAACAACCCCGGCTCCAAGAGAGGCGCCGGTCTGGCCATTTGTAGCGCTAAACTTATTAGAGATCTCCCTGCCTGAAAGCCCGCCGTAGTCTAAAACACCATCGAAAGCAGGCAGATCATCCTCAAGCTCATAAGATGAATTAAGCGTTAAGGCCTGGACATTATCATGCGCCCTGAAGATCTTTGCCTGCGCTCCTGTCGCCAGCTCGACATGATCAGGCATATTTGACTGATTTTCGTACCTGATATAAGGGTTATGTACTGCTGTACCCGCCCACAGGGTTGCGCCGGTCGAGTTCAAAGCCACCCAGGCCGGTATTTTGGGAACCGCTACATTAGTAGGGATGGCCCATGGAAGCAGTTGCTCATGCATACCGCAGTAAGTCAGCGTATTCTCCCTTCTTACCAAGCCCATATTGGCATCTATGGTTGCCGGAGAAGATACTGTAATATCGCATGTATGCAGACTTTCTTCTTCGTCATACTCAACCCTCGAATTAACGGAATAGTCGCCACCGACGTTAGGAATAGTAACAGCACTGCTAAAGTTATCCTCACCAAAGCCGTCGCGGGGAAAATCAAACACCAGCTTATAGTTTCCTGTACCGGCATAATTTTCCAGGGTATACATCCCGTTGGCATCAGTGATGGCTACTCCTACGAGATCTCCACTGCTATTGTATTGCTTCACTATAATACCGGGCAGCTTTCTCTCGCCGCTCTGCATCAGACCGTCGACAGAATTGTCATCTTCGATCCAGACCTTCCCTTGTATGATACTGTAAGGGGCCTGGCTGTATCCGATGGACAGCCCTGTTATTAATAAAGCTGCAACCAGCTTCAGTTTAATGAAATGTTTTTGTAATTTATTCTTCATAAATAATGTGTCAGATTTTAGACATTAAAAAATTTTGTTTTAAATGATATTCTGGAATCCATGCCGGACGGAAATTGTAAATATTTCTTCATCACGACATCCGGGCTCCACAACTCAAATGATGCTTAAATTACTCAACAAACATATTTTACAAATGCAAATGTATAGTGCTAATCATACACGGGATGAATCCAATGCTTTTCTAATTCTGCATTTTAGAAATAGAGATTACTTACATATATCGGCTGGTGATACGATATATTTAAAAAATACAACCAGGAAATTATCGGTAATTATAAGGTGCTTCTGCCGGTAGCAATGGTTCTCGTAACCGGCTAAATAATTGATCCGCTCTCTTCCCTGCACCAGGAACAGATACTATCATAAAATATTATCAAAATACGGAATACGGAAAATATCAACACCCGGCAAACTACCCGAATAGTGGTCAAGAATTAAATAAAAATATGATTTTCAATCACTTAGAAATAAAGAGTCAAAGCTCGTTGGAAATGACTCGTATTTTTATGAGGAGAGGGGCAATCTATGGTTTTAGCATCTCGATAATGATATGACAGCACTCATGGGTAGAGTAAATGATCATTTTTTAAGATTTCTGATAAATGTACTTGGTGAGATACCCAATATTTCTTTAAAAACAGTAGCAAATTTGGCATGAGAGGAAAAGCCGCATTCTTCCGCCAGGTAAGAGATCTTATATTCCCTGTAGGAAGGATCGGAATGAAGTTTTTGAATGATATAGGATATCCTCAGGCGGTTGATATAATTATTGAAGTCGGGACCTTTATATTCGCTGATAAAGACCGAAAGATATTTGGTATTTGTTTTCAGCTCTGAAGCAACAGTGGTGAGCGTAAGATTGGGCTTTAGATAAAAGTTGCCTTGTTCAAACTCCGTAAGCTTCTCCTGGAGCAGCTTCCTGTATTCTTCGGAGATTATATTTTTCTTCCAGCTCTTATTATCCTCATTTTTATTATTTATACCCTCATTATCAATACTTTCAGCTCCATTATCGCCTTTACCGGAAGCATCATTCGATGAACCTTCCGCATTCTGCTCAATGCCATCCGGCTCGATGTTGTTATCCGGCGCTGCGATCGATCCGCTTATATCACCGGGTAGTTCAGGCCGCATAGCTGTTTGAAAGGGAAGATGCAGCTTGGGAGGAGTATGAGCCAGTTCATTCACCAGGAACTGCCTATCCTTCATCATTTTGCTTATAATAAGCTCATATGTTTTCTTCTGCCTGCGTATCCGCCTGACATAAAAAAACAGCAGGCCAAGTAATACGGCAAGCGTCACTCCGATACTGGTTAGTATCCATTGCCTTGACCGGGTCTTCGTCAATGCGATATCGGCATCAGCTTCATCTATTATATTATTTATTACCTCCTGGGTATAATTTTTTTGCTTTTCCTTAATCGATATCAGGTCCCGCTGACTTTGAAGGACCTTGCTGGAATCGCCTCTTAATGTATAATACTCTGTGTAGAGCTCCGCTAAATTTAGCTGTAACTGAAAGTTTTTTGAGCTTTCATTGTATTTTTCCGCCTTTCCAATCAGAGAAGCCGCCTCATCCGGCTTGCCCTGCCGCAGGCTGACCCTGGCCAGGCCTGCATAGCAAAAGCCTTTCAATTCCGTCTCGATATTATTCAAAGAATCTAATGCAGACTTATACTGGTGTTCAGCTTCATCCAGGCGGCCCAGATTATCATAACAGAGCCCCAGCAGCTGGGCATTTGTCGCCCAGAAGAACGGACTCAGATTCGCGTTTTGATGGGTGCTTTCTATGATCTGTATGGATTCATTCAGATCGTCTAAAGCCTGCTTGTAATCCTTCTCATCCATACTATACATAGCTTTCTCCTGGAGGATGAAGGACTGGAACAGAGGATTTTTCAGCTCTCTTGATAAATTGATCGCTTCATTCAGGTATTTTCTCCCGTATTTGTGGAGATCTACTTTCCGGTAAGTGGTAGACATAAAGCCGTTGATCCTCAGCAGCCATTCCTTACTGTTGTGTTTTTTGCAAAGCTGATACGCCTGATGTGCGTAATTGATGGCGTGGATGGCGTCTCCTTTTCGTTCGTACAATGTAGCCAGCAGCATCAAGACCTTTACTTTCTGCAGAGAATTATCGGCCTTTGAAAGCAGCGATACAGCAGCAATGAATGCAGAGTCATTATTTTCTGCCGACAGCCGCGTGCTTATATATACATACAAGGAGTCAAATTCAGCCTCAGAAGATTTCGGCTTCTGAGCAAATGAGACAACACTATCCGTAATAAAAAAGAATAGCGGTATAAATAATGAAAAAAGCCTTATCATTATAAGAGGTTAAAAAATTGGCAACTTATTTCTTCGGTAAAGGGGTAGCGAGGCTGGTTATATGGATCAATGGTAGTATATAATGGAAAAAATCAGGATATCATGGCATATAATATCTATTGATACTGATTGTTAATCAATTATAAATCAATCAAAAGTCAGAACGATGCAAAATTAACAATTAATTGCTACAAAGCAATGAACTTTTAATGTACATAATTAATTTTTAGCGAAATAGTTTTTATTCCGGGTTATCCAAATTTAGGCTATGGAAAATTTAATGACCGGACTAAACTTTACAGACATTGGGCGGCTAAAACCTGTGCCCCGATGACCAGGCAGCTTTCATCTACATCAAAGGTCGCCGTATGAACGCCACTCGTGATGCCCCTGGATTTATTCCCCGTACCCAACCTGAAAAAACAAGCTTTGATCTGCTGTGTATACCAGGCAAAATCTTCGCTGGTCATCCTCACCGGTAATAATTCGACGTTGTCGGGACCGAGCATATCGGAAGCTATGGCCATCGCTCTCCCGGTCAGGGCTTCATCATTGATCAGCACAGGATAGCCTGTGATGATTTTAAGCTCGATCGACGCCCCGAAACTCCGTGCAATCGATTCACAGCACTGGCGTATCAGATCATGAGCTTTGAAGCGCCATGTCTCATTCATCGCCCTGAAAGTGCCTTCCAGATACACCTTATCCGGAATGATATTCGTTGCGCCACCTTCGCTGTTGATCTTGCCTATGGAAAGAACGGCTGGCGACGTCGGATCATTGCTGCGGCTTACAATGCTCTGTAGGCCGGACACAATATGTGAAGCCACCAGGATAGGATCGATTACATCGTGTGGCATGGCGGCATGGCCACCTTTTCCGATGACTGTCAGATATATTTCATCAGCGGAAGCCATATAAGCCCCTCCCCTGAAACCTACCTTGCCCGCTTCCATGGAAGGCAATACATGCAGGCCAAAGATCGCTTTACACTTCAACGGATCTATAGCTCCTTCATTCAATAAGACCGACGCGCCGCCGGGCAAAACCTCTTCTCCCGGCTGGAAGATGAATTTTACGTCATTTTTAAGCAGATGTTTCCTGTTGTGTATGATCTCGACCGCCCCGATCAGGCAAGTCATATGCACATCATGGCCGCATGCATGCATCACTCCGGGATTGGTTGAGCAATAGGGCACATCATTGGCTTCAGTTATAGGCAGGGCATCCATATCAGCTCTGAGAGCGATAAACTGTTCTGTGGAAACAGGGGCGGCGATCGTAGCTACTATGCCATGACCTGCCCACCCTTTGGTATAGGGAATATTTTTTGAATCAAGATAGGCGGCGATATAAGCCGATGTATTTTCTTCTCTGAACGATAATTCCGGATGAGCATGCAGATGCCTCCTCGTGAGAATCAGGAATTCCGCTAACCGTATCAGCTCGCCGGCATCCAACAAGCCCATTATTCTATCATTGAGGTAATTCCCGGCAATTGTTTTCCTTCTATCATTTCCAGCATAGCTCCCCCACCGGTGGAGACAAAACTAACCGCATCATCGAGCTTTGCCTGGTTGACAGCCGCCACACTGTCTCCTCCTCCTACAAGCGTATAGGCGCCTTTTTCTGTCGCTCTTGCCAGCGCATCAGCGATCGAAAAAGTTCCTTTGGAAAAATTAGGAAACTCAAATACACCCATCGGGCCGTTCCAGAGAATAGTTCTGCTCGCCAGGATCGCCTGTGCAAACAATATAATGCTCTCTTCTCCTATGTCCAGACCCATCCATCCGTCGGGGATCTCCCCTATCGGTTTGGTTAGGATCAGACCATCGTTGGTAAAGCCCTGCGTTATTTTTGCATCGACCGGCAATAAAAGCTCAACATCTCTTTCCTTCGCCTTTTCAATCAGGGACAATGCCAGTTCCAGGCGGTCGTTTTCACACAAGGAATCACCGATCATACCCCCCAGGGCTTTTACAAAGGTAAAGGCCATCCCCCCACCGATGACAATCTTATCTGCTTTATCCAGCAGGTTTTCGATCAGTGCGATCTTATCCGAGACCTTAGCACCGCCGATGATGGCACAAAACGGTCGTTGCACATCGTTCAGCACCCTGGAAATATTGCTTACCTCCTTGTCCATCAGAAAGCCGAAAGATTTGTGCTGTTTATCGAAGAAACGGGCAACGGTAGCTGTGCTCGCATGCTCACGATGTGCCGCCCCAAATGCATCATTGACATAATATTCGGCAAGGGCGGCCATCTGCCGGGCAAGCGCTTCGTCTCCCTTTTCTTCGCCTTTATAATATCTCGTATTTTCCAGAAGGATCACGTGGTCCCTGTGTGCTGCATTGATCTGGTCGTTGATCGAGGGATCAGTGATCGGCGTATCTATAAAATCGACCTCCTTACCGAGGTTATTTTTCAATGCATCGACGACATGGATCAATGAATACCTGGATTTGATCCTGCCATTTTCATCAAGATCTTTAAGAGGCCTTCCAAGGTGACTCATCAGTATCACCTTTGCATTTTTTGCCATCAATTCTTTTATAGTAGGGATCGCAGCCCGGATACGGGTATCATCACTCACCTGGTTATTATCATCCAGCGGAACATTAAAATCAACCCGGACCAGAACTTTTTTATTATTCAGATCTGCATTTTCAAACATCGTTTTAGCTCTTTTATTTCAAAGATAATGGCTTCCGGTCAGTGAAAGAAATACAAAGCACTAACTTTTTTGCAAAAAAAAAGAGGAAGCCGGATGGCTTCCTCTCTATGATTGTCCTTTTAAACCGGAATTAGTAGCCTGAATTGGCGTTACCGGAATATTTAGCGCCTTTTCGCGAAGAACCAGGTGTATTTGAACCTGCGTTCGGACCGGCAGGTGCTGCCATTTCCTTATCTTCAGGAGTCGCTACTTTAAATTCAACACGGCGGTTGATGTACTGCTGCATCTCTTTCTGCTTGGTAATATTGTGAGAAGCCGGCAACCCAGGGATGACAGGATCTTCCTTACCATTATACTGGAGAATAAATCTCTCTCTTGGCAGGTTGTATGTTCCCACCAGGTAATCGATCGCGGCCTTAGCCCTGTTGTAAGAAAGCACTGTGTTATAATCGGCACCTAAACGGGTATCCGTATAACCGCTTACAGCGATCTTCATATCAGGATGTGACATCATCACCTCTGCGACCGATTGCAGTTGAGGATAGTATTCCGGCTTGACATAGTATTTGTCGAGGTCGAAATGGATCATAGGCAACCACCAGTCGCTCTTCGCATTCTTCAATACTTCATTCAGCCTTGACTCAGTAACGGGCTTATCAGGAATTACGGCCACACCTCTTGTATCCACCTCGTATCCCGGAGGAGAGTATGGTTCATCATCCTTGTAGTCAGGAATACCGTCCTTATCGCTGTCGAGCGTGATACCTCGTGTATCAACCGGTGCACCAGACGGAGAGTCTTTCTCCTGGTCGATCATATCGATCACACCGTCGCCATCTGTATCAGTCAGGTCAAATTTAGGACGCTGCTTCAGTTCAGCAACATCGTTCAATGCACCATCAAGCGGATTCAGCCAGTATAGAGGCTCTGTTCTTTTATCGAAGTTACCCAGGTTGATACCTACTCTCAAAGAAGTATAGTTACCTCCGTCATTGTCATTGCTCTGGTCAGCGGAAGATCTGTATACAAATCCATCCCATGCATCATAATCTACCCAGTAGTATTTATGCTCAAGAGTCAGGTTGATCCTTTTGTTAAGCTTACGGGATATACCGATAGACAGAGGAACGGTGAGAGCAGTCTTGCCATTGTCAAACAAGCCCTGAACATTTCTTTCATTTTCGACTTTGGTCTCGTAGTCGGAGTCCATGGCGTCTTTCATCTTCTTGACATTGTCGGTATATTTATCCTTCGGATCAAGATGCAGTGACTCCCAGTCAATAATGGCGCCGTTTTTAACATTATTGACGCGGGTATCGATAACGACAGCGCCCAGGCCCACACCGACATAGAGGTTCCACTTATTTCTTTCCCTGTGGAAGAGGATATTACCTATATTGATAATACCTTCAAGAGAGCCGGCAATGGTCGTATTCTTGTAATTTCTATACATACCATTAGTTACGGAACCGATATTAGGCAATTGCTCTAAAGAGATCACGTCGTGATCGGTATAACGGTCATCATAACCTTTGGAAGTAGAATAAACACCGTCCAATCTTATAGATAAAGCATAGCTGATCGCTTTTCTCAGATGGATACCGGCGCCCCAACCCGGAAAAATAGTTGTAGGGATATCACCGCTGATTCCGAAGCGTCCGGCGTGGATACCCAATTCCCACATATTTTTTGGTTTGGCAGAATACTTGTTCTGGCCAGCTCTCCATTCTTTATTTTGATCAGGATTGACGGTCATTTCATCTGTAATCACCGGAGATTTAAATGATTCATTCTGTGCATTCAATTGGTCAAACCAGCCAATCATCGCAACAGATAATAGTAATAAATAAATTCTTTTAGTCATAGGGATTTATTTTATATTATAATACTTCGATACTTGTAAAATATGCTCATTGATTAAAAATGCAAAAATATTATTAATTTTCAAAAACAAAAAAAAGATTAACCATCTTTATCTTTAAATTACATTAAAGAACTATAATGGATAAAACACTTAATAAATATAATTTAAACAACACTCTTTCTCTCGAATTTTGTTCAATATCAGCTGAAAAAATATCATCTGAACATCTTTTCAACCCAGAAAATGTGTTAATCGTTTCTTTAGACGTAAAAAATTTAAAAAGTATCGCGGAACGGTTAAATAAATATCGTTTTGAAAAAAATAATATTCACTTAATATTCCCGGGTATACTGGAGGATGATACCCAACAATTTTCTTTGCTCAATGAAATCCTATCTGTAAGCAAATGTAAAATTTTTATTTTACAAAAAGAATTTTCAGACTTAAAATATTTATTGCAGGCTGCTGATATCGTTAATTTTTCATCAAACATCCATATAATTCACAACTCATTAGCAAAGTTAAAGGCCGAATTGGAGTCGTTCGGGCAGAGATGCCTCGAGCCAGTTATCAATATCGGCGTATCGGCGTTCCAGCAACACCTAAGTGAGGGCTGCGACCTGCCTAAACAAAATTTTGACCAGTACAGGCTGGGCCATGTGCTTTCGAACATCGAGGTGATCAATAAGCCCATTGCATCATCCAATATTGTTGTGGCCGATATCTCGGCGCTCAGGCAAAGTGATGTCCCTGCCAGGAAAGAGATAAGCTCAAGTGGCCTGCATTCGGAAGCTTTCAACCAGATAGCCAGGACAGCAGGTCTCAGCCGGCTGACAAGAATAACGGTCCTGAGCGGATTGGATGATATCGGGGAAGGTAACGAAACAAGCATTGACACTGTTGCCCAGTTTATTTACTACTTTCTAAGCGGGGCAGGTCAGGCTCCCGCCCCTGACGAATCTTCCAGAACGACCAGCTATATCATCGATGAGTGCCTGCCTTATGCTACCATTCAGTTCATCAAAAATGAGATCACGAACGAATGGTCAGCCAGGTACCCGACCAGGCTCCCTGATCACCTGTCCATGTTCCAGGACATTCCGTGTACTTATAACGACTACCAGTACTCGGGGCAGGGAGAGCTGTCACCCAGAATAGCGGACATATTCCGGACTTTGGATATTTTAGTGAACTAAGGTTTCCAGCTTTAATCCCCTAGATCCTTTGATAAGCACGGTATAGCCTGACAGCTGCGGCCATTCGATGCCGGCTGCGGCCAGTTCTGTTGATCCATAAAAATCAAATTCGGGAAACTCTGCCTTCAGCTCAGAATAATGCGGACCTATGAGGTATACATGGTCGAGTTCCCCCAACGCTCTGACCTGCATAAGGATCTGCCGGTGGTACCTGAGATAGTCCTCTCCCAGCTCAAGCATATCACCGAGAATCACCGCTTTTCGACCGGCCGGTAAGGCCGACAGGTTATTCAGCGCCTGTGCTACGGAAGAAGGATTGGCATTGTATGCATCCAGGATAAGATCAATGTCCCTGTATCTGGCCCTTTGCGAGCGGTTATTGTCCGGGTGGTAGGATGCTATGGCTGCGGACATGGCTTCGGTATCACAACCAAAATACCTGCCTACGCTGAAAGCCGCCAGAACATTATTGAAATTATAGCCGCCTACCAGGTGTGTAGAGTGGATTTCCCCGCCAAGACGGTATGCCAGATAACCGTCAGCCGATGCGGAAGGATAAAGATCCGCGTCATCAGACGATATTTCAACCAATCCGGCCTTATTACCTTGATCCGCCAGAAAATGCAGACTTTCTTCCTCCATATTGAGGAAGCGGATGCCCTGTTGCTCTTCCAGGAAGCGAAACAGCTCTGATTTGGCGGTCCTGACACCCTGCGGGCTGCCAAAGCCTTCGAGATGGGCGAGTCCGATATTGGTTATGAGACCGAATCCAGGCCGGGCAATCTGGCACAGGTCATATATCTCTCCGATATGATTGGCACCCATTTCTATAACGGTAAAAGTCGTTTCCCTGGGCATGGCAAGCAGGGTAAGGGGAACTCCAAGGTGGTTATTGAGATTGCCTTTGGTAACGTGTACATTGAACTGAGTAGCCAGAACACGCGCAAGCAGCTCCTTGGTGGTTGTTTTGCCATTAGAACCTGTGACTGCCAGTACCGGGATGGAAAAAGTATCCCTGTAGGCCCGTGCAAGCTGCTGAATAGCTATCAGGGTATCAGGCACTACAATGACCTTTTCCCGGCCTTCATATCTGCTATCGGAAGATACACACAAAGCTGCACCAGCTTCAAGGGCCGCAGGGACAAACCGGTTGCCGTCGAAATGATCTCCCCGGATCGCAAAAAATATCTGGCCTGCTTTGACATCACGTGAATCGATGGTGACGGAAGGATGATCCAGAAAATGACTTAAGAGTGTGGACATCAGCTTGAATTATACTATACAAAAAATCCCCACAAATTTACTTTGTGAGGATTTTCATCGGTTATTCTTAAAGGATTAATATTTCCTTTTTATTTTTTTCTGTTTGCCGAAGAAGTTACCGCTATCAGTACCATTTCCTGCCGAGCTACCCATCCTGGTCATAGCACAACGGAAACCGATCATACGATCAGACTTATCCTCGTCTTTAAACCGGCGTGCGCCGGGAGACAGCCAGAACAGGCGGTCAGCCCATGAACCTCCTTTAACCACCCGTGACTTATCGGAAATGAGCGATGTAACACCATACTCATAAGTACCGTCGAACGTATTATCCCCGTCAAGGTAGTTACGAACATCAGCCTTTTTAAAGTTTTCGCGGTTTGCGATGAGAGAATCCTGCATCAGGCTGTATTTCAAACGGCCCAGGCTGTCTTTTTCGACAGGGCGGCCATCATCACCAAGCACCATTTGCTTGAATTCATTACCACGGAAAGGATTGAGGTCCTGATTGTCCACATCTCTCAGGGTTATTGTGTTGGTCGGGCGATAGACATCGGCAACCCATTCGCTTACGTTACCGGCCATGTTATAAAGGCCGAAGTCGTTGGGGAAGTTTGAGCGGACGCTTGCAGGGATAGGCGCATTGTCGTTAAGATTACCGGATACACCCATGTAATCGCCGCCGGCGATCTTAAAGTTGGCCATCATCTTACCCATATACTTATTGCGTTTCTGGTACCTTGGAGAGTCACCGTTCCATGGAAGGATACGACGGTCGGTAACGATCTCGTCCTTAGCCGACAGCATATTGCCCTGGAGCGCAAGTGCGGCATATTCCCATTCGGCCTCGGTAGGAAGGCGATAAGCAGGAAGCAGGATACCGTCTTCGTAGGTCACCTTTCTTTCGCCGCCGGTAGCCTGGTCCTTCAGGTTTTTCTTAACACTACCTTCATACTGGCCATACAGATAAGCCTGTGTATTGAAATTGTCTCCATCTTTTTGCTCAGGATTCGGATTGAGGATACCCTTCTCTATAAGCAGCATCTCGTTAACCCTGTCAGATCTCCACTTGCAGTATTCTGTCGCCTGGATCCAGGAAACACCAACCACAGGATAATCATCATAGGAAGGAAAACGGAAGTATGTCTCAACATAAGGCTCATTGGCTGCCAGCTCTTCTCTCCAGCACATAGTATCAGGCAGTGTATTCCGCCATACCTGGGGATAGTTGCCACCGAAGACGCGATGCGTCCAGTAGACGTATTCACGGTAGTCAATATTGGAAACCTCTGTCTCATCCATATAGAAGGAAGATACGGTCACTCTCCTCGGAACATTGTTCCACTCGTAAGTAACGTCTTCCTGGGTTGTACCCATGGTAAAGGTACCGCCTTCAATGAGGACAAGGTTCGGGCCGGTAGCCTGATCCTTCGCATCAGATTTTGAAAATCCGCCCCATTTTTGGTCATTATAGACCCAACCGGTTGAGCTGGAACGTTCTTCTTTCTTTTTACAGGAAGAGAACATGAATAACGCACAACCAAAAAGAACAAAAATTTTGAATGCCTGATTCATTTTTAAATTTATCTGTTTTTAAAGAACAGGGCTCCTTCCAGCTCTGAAAATCCCGCCCGGGGAGCTTCAAAATCAGCGGAAACCACTGTAAAATCTACTAGTTTGAAAAATAGAAGGTCAAAGATACAACTAAATAATTCTGTGCAAAATTTTGTTGACATTTTTTTTAACGCATTTTCCGGCGTTTTATGATATTATGTTTTGTAAAAATGCATACTTATCTAAATATCTTTGTACAGTCGCTGTATTTACTACCATGATCCTGGTAGAAAACGACGCTCATGCTCAGCTCATGCGCTCCGCCTGATGATATACCCAGCCTGCTCAGGGTAGCATCATAGCTGTAACCGAACCTAAACTGCCCTGTACTGAAGCCCAGCGTCGCTATCAGCGCATCCGGATTGGAAAAGCCATTGCGATAGTAGACTCCGAAGTTAAGGGAGCGTATCTCCATCAGGGCCCCGGCATTAACCTGCCCGAGAGACAACTGTTTTACGACGAGAATATTGGGAATAATGGCCATCTCCGACCGGCGGCCATAACGGGTACTGCCGATCGGGATCCGGTAGCCGGCCATAGCCGACAGACGCATGGAAAGCCCTTTTTTAGTATTGCTTTCCGCTGAATAAAAATTGATATCAGGCCGATTGAGGTGCTTCATCCCGAACCCGGCATAGAAGTTCTCGTTACTGATCACACCGCCTACTCCGAGATCAAGCAGCGTTCTGTTCTTAAAATCGGGCGGTATTTCATCGGTCGGGTAAGGCAAACCTCCGGGGCTGACAGGGCCGTGAACCGGATCAATCTGGTCCATAAACAGGAACTTGTCAAAATCAAGCGAAACGCTGATAAATCCAGCCTGGATGCCCAACCGTATCCGCGTGTCGTTCTTCAGCTCCACCGCATAAGAATATGACAGTTCGCCATTGATGGTCCGGTAAACACCCTCGCCCGCTTCATCAGCCATCAGGGAAATGCCAAAACCGCTGTTATAGCCATACAGGTAATGATCGGCGCTGATGGCATAGGTCGTATAGTTAGAGCTCAGGCTATTGTACTGGTTCCTGTAGTTGAGCCCGATCCTCGTTCCTCCGCTATTGCCTGCCAATGCCGGATTAAGCTCAAGCGGGTGCGCATAGAATTGTGAAAAAACCGGATCCTGCGCCAGAGTGGCATTAAAAACAGATACACAAAATAAAAAATAAAGTAACCTCGTCATAAAATCCGGTTTAAAATCCAAATGTAACATAAATTTGAATTGACGCCATTATTGTATCAGGCAAATATGTTAAAGTATTAACTTTGCAAAATATTTAAAAAATAAAATCAAATAACTGCCGTTTTATATCCGGTAATGCCACCACAACGATTTTTTCAAATATTATTTACGTCCGTTATCTGAATTTTAACGAAAGTTTATGTTGCAGAATCCTCTTTTCTCTCGCCGTTCATATTTTTTTTTCAAGGGGGCTGGCCTGCTGGCCTGCTTCGTCTTATACATGATGCCGGCAGCGGGGTTATTTGCACAGAGCATCGAGTTTACCGTCGATCTTACCGCCTATCATACCGGCGCAAAAGCAGGCTATGAATCAAAAAAAGTACTTTCTTTTCCTATCAGTGAAGCGCTGACCGCTGGCAATGTCGCCCTCATCTCAGTCTCCCATCCTCTACCCAATGGCCAGGGCGCTGAGATAACTGATTTTAAGACATACTTCAATACTCAAAGTCCTCTTGCGCTCCCCTATATGGAAGGCCCGCGCAGTGTCAGCCCGGTCATCCGGGTATGGAAGGGCCGGGATGCCAATCAGGCTTATATCACTTTCCTTCCGGGCCGGTGGACTTCACTTTCGTCCTTTCAGCTTCTGGACTCGATACGCATCACCTTGCGCACGGGCAATGCTCTTGAAGTAAGAAACAATCCGCCCAAATATGCCGATAATTCCATCCTGAAATCCGTACCTACATATAAGATCAGCACAAAAGAAGCCGGCATGTACCGGATCGACAACCAGTTGCTGTCCTCACTCGGTGTCAACACCGCCAGCATCGATCCCGCTAAAATCCGCATGTTTACGACCCAAGCGGGACCACTGCCCGAATTAAACAGCGAAGACAGGGTCGACGATCTTAGAGAGGTAGCCATTCAGGTCGTGGGAGGAGATGACGGTAAGTGGGACAGCGGCGATTATATCATATTCTATTCCCCCGGCAGTCACCGTTGGAATAAAACCTCCGACAGCACACTGACGAGGAAGACGAATATCTATGATGACTTAAAATATTTCTTTTTACAGTTCAACGAACAGGCGGGGAAACGCGTCAGGAATATTGAAAACCTTTCTGGTTTCGATCTTGAAACGGATAAGTATGATTACGTCGACCGGTATGAGGTCGATAAGATCAATCTCCTGAGAGAGTATTCCAAGATCGGTGCCGGGCAGGTATGGCTTGACGAGCTGATCCAGGGGACCAACAGGACCAGGGATCTGTCCGGGCAGTTTGGTGTGGACCACCTGGTGGCGGGAGATACGGGCACTGTTGCTATGGCATTTGCCGTACGTTGCAAGGTCAAGTCCGTCATAAAGATGATCGCCGACGGCCAGTCGTCCGATATCAGTTTTTCTACGACCAATATTGAAGATTCCGAGGCAAGGGTCGCTTTTTATAATTCCAAACGCATCAGGTTCAGGCAGAATGGCAACTCCCTGAAGATATCCTATGAGTTTCCACAGGTCGCCGCCGAGAGCTTGGGGTGGATGGATTATGCAGAGATAAACGTAAAACGCTACCTCGTAAAGCCAAGCGGGCAAATGCCTTTCAGGTTGACCGCGCCGTCCGTGACAGGCAATATCAGGTACAATCTTTCAGGACTGAGCACCGATGATGTTGTGTGGGATATTACCGATATGTTTTCAGCAGGAAGGTTTAATACGGGTGCCAGCGCCGGTGTTATGTCCATCACTGCATCCTATACCTCTTCGAGGGAATTCATCTGCTTCCGGCCTTCAGAGCTGAAATACCCGGAAAAAGCAGGCCTGGTCGCCCCACAGAATATTCACGGCATGACCACTCCAGCGATGGTCATAGTCTATCACAGCAAATTTGCAGAAGAGGCCAGGCAATATGCTGCATACAGGAGCTCAAAGTCGGGCATGCTGGTACATGCCATCGATGTCGAGCAGATAAAGAATGAATTTTCAGGGGGCGCACAGGATCCGACCGGCATCCGCGACATGGCGAGAATGTTCTACACCAGGGATCCACAGACATTCAGATACATCCTCATGTTTGGCGACGGCAGTTATGACTACAAGGGATTGACATTTACCGCCGCTTCCAACAAGGAGAATACCAATTATGTACCGGTATATGAATATCCCAGGAGCGTATTCGAGCCCATCCGTTCCATTCCTTCCGATGACTATTTCGGATTTATGGATGACAATGAAGGAGAGATAGAAAACGGCGTTATCGATGTGTTTGTAGGCCGCTTCCCCATCCAGGACAAAAGTCAGGCACAAACCATATTTAACAAGGTAAAGGCTTATGAGGCCGATAAGACCTCATTCGGCGACTGGCGCAACAACCTGATGCTGATAGCCGATGACTGGGATGATGCGATCAGCGATAACTTTATCGTCCAGTCTGAGAGCCTGTACGCCAAAGTAAAAAAGCAATACCCGGCTTTGAATATATCAAAGATCTATCTTGATATATATAAGCAGGAAGCCACACTCGGGGGTGAAAGCTACCCTACCGCCGTAACCGAAATGAATGATCAGTATAACTACGGTGTCCTCGTATCAAACTATATCGGCCATGGCGGTGTCGACGGGCTTGCCCAGGAAAAGATCATAGACCGTATCACCTTAAACGGAATGAAGAACAGCAACAGGTTACCGCTGCTCATTACAGGCACGTGCTCATTCTCTACTTATGACGACCCGGATATAACCTCCGTCGGGAAATTATGCATTATCAAGCCTAACGGTGGTATGATCGCCCTTATGACCACTACAAGATCCGTATACATAGGTCCCAATGAAACATTTATCAATAAGCTCTTTCAGATCCTTTATTCCAGGGAAGCTGGCAGGTATCTGTCAAACGGTGAGATCCTTGCAAAAGCAAAAAACAGCTCCACCGGCGCTGACAGGCTGGCTTTCGTGCTGCTTGGCGACCCGTCGATGACGCTTGCCTTTCCCCATGAAAAGATCGTGCTCGAAAGCATGAACGGAAAGGATATCAAGCAAAACGGCCTGGACACGATCAGGGCCCTGGAACAGATCACCCTGGGCGGTTCTGTCAGAAATCAGGATGGTGAGGTCATCAATGATTTCAACGGAACGCTGACGCTGACCGTATATGATAAAGAATATAAGGTCTATTCCAAGGGAAATGACGGGAACGGAGCCAATCTACCGGTGACCTTCCAGAATAACGTCATCTTCAAAGGGAAGGCGAGTGTGCTCAACGGCATGTGGAGCATCACCTTCTATTCTCCCAAGGATATCAACTACGCCATCGATTCAGGCAAGCTGTCATTCTACGCTGAAAACGGGGTATATGATGCAGGGGGATATGATACGAGGGTCAAGATAGGCGGAGAGAGCCAAAACCCTATCGTCGACAACCAGCCGCCTGTCATCGAGCTGTTTATGAACGACCTGAACTTCGTAAGCGGGGCCACGGTCAATGCTACACCCATGCTTATCGCCAGGCTGAGCGACGATTATGGTATCAATGTTTCGAGCAGCAGCATCGGGCATGAGATCGTCTCGACGCTGAACAACGATGCCACAAAAGAAAAAATAATGAATGACTTCTATGCTGCAGAAAAGGATGACTACAAAAAAGGAGAGGTCAGGTACCAGTTTGACCAGCTGACTCCCGGCAATTACACGCTTAAGTTGAGAGCCTGGGATATCGCCAATAACAAATCTGAAACGGAAATAGAGTTTCTTGTATCCAACAGCGAGCAGAATGCCATCACCAACCTGCTCAATTATCCTAATCCTTTTACGACTGCAACCTCATTCATGTTTGAATACGATTCCCAAAACAACTCTGTGCAGGCTGAAATATCCATTTATTCAGTATCGGGCAAGCTGATCAAAACGATCACGGAGCCACTCAGCCCCAACGGCAAACGGTTCAGATCAAGCACATGGGATGGGCTTGACGACTATGGAGACAGGCTGGCTAAAGGTGTCTATATCTATAAGGTTAAGATATTCAATAGCTTAGACACTTCGAAAAAGGTGATTACAAGCGACTTCCAGAAATTAGTTTTACTCAAATAATACCTTCCGGATTGGCTTACACAATAAAAAAAGGAATATTCAGTTTATATTTGCGGCCACTTTAACAGAATGTTATTTATTTATTCAACTTTATATGAAAAATTTTATCCATTTATTAGTAATCTCTTTCATCTTTATATCTTTCGATCACCTGTCAGCCCAGTCTTCAGGAACATGTGTTGAAAGCCCGATAGGATCCGGCCACTGGATAGAGCCTGACGGCTCCCCTTGCCGCAACTCCATCTCTACTGTAGTATCTTTTCTTCGGATCGTCCCTGATGCCCGCACCTCCGGTATGGGAAGCGTCGGTATGGCTATCTCTCCTGATGCCAACGCCATGCATTATAATGCGGCAAAAATCGCTTCCGCACAACGGGACGGCGGCATCAGCCTCAGCTATGTTCCCTGGCTCAAAGGCCTGGGGTTGAATGACATCTATATGGCATATCTGTCGGGCTACTATAAATTCGGCAAAAAAGAAGCCATATCCGCTTCAGTCAGGTATTTTTCCCTGGGAGATTTTACCTTTACAGATACCCAAGGCAACATCATCGGTTACGGCAAGCCCAATGAGTTTGAAATAGCCGTAGCCTATAGCAGATCTTTGGGAGATAAGCTGTATGGCGCCCTGACCGGAAAGTTCATTTCTTCTAATCTCGCTACAGGTCAGCAGTTGAATGGTGCCGATATCCAAACCGCAAGAACAGGTGCAGCGGATATCTCCGTATTCTACCGCACACCACTCAAAACCAACACAAAAAGTAATCTCGCCCTAGGTGTGGCGATCACCAATCTGGGTGGCAGGATCTCCTATACCAAAGCTTCTCCCGTCAGGGACCTGCTTCCTGCCAACCTCGGCATCGGCCTTGCGTGGGATGTCGATATGGACCAGTATAACAGGCTCACCCTGGGTGTAGATATCAATAAACTTCTGGTACCAAGCCCTGATCCGGCATTAACGGATGCAAACGGCAACAGCGTACCTGATTACCGTGAGAAAGCCCTGCTTCCTGCTATCTTAGGTTCATTTACAGATGCAGCAGGCGGGTTTAAGGAAGAATTGAGAGAATACCAGTTTGGTATCGGCGGCGAATACTGGTATAACGATCAGTTCTCCATCCGTGCCGGCTATCAGTATGAAAGCCCGCTGAAAGGCAACCAGAAATATTTTACACTGGGGCTTGGATTGAAATATACGACATTCGGTCTGAATCTTTCTTACCTCGTTCCGACCGGTAATACGAGAAGCGCTTTGGACAATACGCTGAGATTTACCCTGTTGTTTGATTTTGGTACATTTGAAGTAGATGATGACCCGAATCTGAACTAAGGTATTCTCCTTATAAACAAGACAAAAGCGGGTCGCCAAGTGCATTGCTGCTCCGGCGACCCGCTTTTTTATTTCCGGAATTTCAAGCTTTGTAGCTACCCGGAATCAATCCAACAGCTTTCTGAGCACTCCTTCTATCCTTACATCGATGTCTTCATAAGGCGTTCTTTCGAATGTCCTTCCGGTGATCGTTTCATAAAGATGGATATATCGTTCACTCACGGTATGAGCCATTTCATCGTCCATTTCAGGCATCACGTCTCCCTCCCTGCCCTGAAAGCCCTTGCTGATAAGCCATTCGCGGACAAACTCCTTGGAAAGCTGGTTTTGAGGCAGACCGCGCAATTGGTTTTCAAAGTAGGTATCCAGGTAGAAATACCTGGAGCTGTCAGGCGTGTGGATCTCATCCATAAGGGTCAGTTCATCCCGATACAAGCCAAATTCATATTTGGTATCCACGAGGATCAGGCCGCGGCTGATGGCCATTTCCTGGCCTCTTTTGAAGAGCTGCTTCGCTTTTTCTTCCATCTGGCCGTATAACACGGGATCGACCAGGCCCTGGCTGATGATCTCAGCCTTGGAAATATCCACGTCGTGCCCGCTTACGGCTTTAGTGCTCGGTGTGATGATAGGCTCCGGGAAAGGATCGTTTTCCGACATGCCGTCAGGCATTTCTTCACCGCACAATATGCGCTTGCCGGCTTTGTATTCACGCCAGGAGTGTCCTGTCAGATACCCCCTGATAACCATCTCGATACGGATCGGATCACAGGTTTTACCCACTGATATATTCGGATCAGGAACCGACTCCAGCCACACCGGTACAATATCACTGACCGATCCGAGGAAATAGGCTGCGGTCTGATTGAGCACCTGGCCTTTATATCTGATGGTCCTCGGAAGGATATGATCGAATGCAGAGATCCTGTCGGATGCGACTGAAATGAATTTATCACCCCTTATATAGACATCACGTACCTTACCCTCGTATTTGATCACGCCATCGGGCAGTTCGATGTGGGTGTGCCGCAAGCCTTCCATAGATACCAGATTTGAGTATAAACAAATTAAACAAAAATGGCTCTGTTAGAGCCATTGGGATCGATCAGATATTATTTATCGTGTTCCTGTCTGTCAGCACATCCTTGAGCTCCTTTAGCAGCCGGTACTCAGAACGCATGGCACTTTTAACGGCTTCCTTAAAGGATATAAAACTGCCCGTATCAATATTCGGTATGTATTTTCTGACCTTATCTTTCATAAAATGCAGGTCATCCCTGAGCATTGCCCTCAGCGAGGGAATATCGTGCCAGTCGCCTTCGATCGCTACGGCGCGGATCTTGCCTTTATCCTCATCCTCAATGGGGTCAAGCTCTATCATCTTCGAATTATCGCTGAAACGCAACGGGAGCTCCGTCAGAAACTGCTCGGAGATCTCTACCAGCTGTGATTGCATTTCCTCATCCTCCGTTTTAACCAGGAAGATCTCCAGGCCCTTTTCAGCCATCCTGAAAACCACCAAAAAGGCTCTGTCAATAATGGACATAGACAAAAATTTGAAAAAATTTAAATACAAATCTAATCATAAAAAAGTTTTTAAAAGCCAAAATAAATTACAACCAGGCAACAAATGTTAAAATTTTATATCACAAAAAACAAAATTCGTCAGTATTAACCATGATTTTCCTCACTCATAGTTTTACTGTATTTTCCAAAGCAAAGCCTTACGGATACGACAACTGAAGGCAAAAGCGTTACTTTTGCATCAACTTCCGGATACAGGAAAAAGATTGACAAATATTAAAAATATATATATTAATTTTGCGTGATCTTACACGTATAAGAACCGGTTTTATGCAGCATTTTACACATTATTGGCATATATCATATAATGGGAAAGGCCGCAGGAGCTTCAAATAAAATTCTTCCACATAGTTGGTATAACAGCACAGATCGAATCAAATGAATCTACGACTCATATTTTGCCTCATTATCCTGATCCTCGGATTTCAAAGTAACATCTCCGGTCAAAAATTAAAATCTGTCCGTAATAATGAATCTCAATCCCTGGAACTGCGTGATTGCAGTACACGAAGCCCCGGAACAGTGAGCTTCGGCCCGGTGGTCGGTCAGAGTAATGACGGTCGCCCCGATACGATCTATCTCTGCTACCAGGACCAGGTCTTTATCAAAAACAATGGCGACGGCGACTTTAATACAGGAGACCCGGTCCCGGCTACTCCATCAGCCGTGGGATATATCCTTTACGGATGCCAGCCTACGGTCGGAGGAACAACCTTTGCCGATATACAGGGCGACTGTGTGCTGACCAATCCACCTCCCCCACCCGGTGAATTATGGTATTTTATGGGCACACCCAATGGGAATATCACACTCTATAATGACGGTTCGGTCAATGCCACGCATAATGCCGGTTCACCGTTTACCCTTTGGCTTGCACCGGCTACGTTCGATGCCTATACCGTATCAGGGGGAGAATATTACGGACAATACGAGGGCGGAGGCTCCTGCGTAAAGGTCAATACAGCCGCCGCTTTCCCTGTCGTATATCTCAATGAGATCAAGGTCAATTCCCTTGTAACGCTTAGCCCGACGTCCCTTTCCGGTTCTTTTACCGTCACAGGCGGCTTCCCGGAGCTTGAAAGCGCCGCCACCTATAACATTACCATGACCAAAAAAGGCGCACCTGCTACTGTTGCAAATTTATTCGGTGGCCCTTTCCGCCATGGAAGCACTGTCAATTTTGCGGTACCAAGTGCGGGGATCTATATCGTGACCATCTCGGATGGAAAAAGCTGCTCTGTCACCCGCGAGGTAGAAATGCCACAGGGTAGCCTGGATCTGATCATAGAGTCCGGTATGGTCGAAATGAATGACGAAATATGCCTCGATATCACCGTAGCTGATTTCAATGATCTGGTCGGTGGCTCATTTGCTATTGGGTTCAACCCCTATGAATTACAGTTTACCAATATCAGCTTTCCTCCTGGCAACCCTCTTGGTCTCAATATGGGGCATTTCGGAACCGGAGATGCCGGCAACGGTATTATAAGGTTTTTCTGGGTCAATAACCCATTGATAGATATGTCTTTGCCGGATAATACGGTCATCATGTCGGTCTGCTTCAAAGCCATCGGGACACCCGGCACCAAGTCGCCGGTCAGGCTGATCGCAAACGGAGCTACAGCGCTGGAGTTTTCTAACATCAACGGCACAAAGTTCAACATCAATGTAACGGAAGGCATCGTAATGATCACCGATCCCAATGACCTCCAGGTATATCTCAACGTCTGCAGTACAACCGGTAATACGGGTTCGGTTACCTTTACGGCCTATGGACCGGATGCCCAATACAATTATGTCTTCAACAACGGCGTACCCAACTTTACCAATGCCGGCACACCTGTGACCTTCAATAACCTCGCTCCCGGCAACTACGTCCTGGATGTATTCTCGGTCACCGGGGTTCACGTCATAGAAAATATTGTCATTCAGAATGCCCCGCCAATCAACCTGACACCAGCCATCACCGCTCCAAAATGCGTTGACAGCCCCGACGGAGCCATTAACATAGCGATCGCCGGAGGTGTACAGCCTTATGCCGTGGAATGGTCGACATTTGAATTTAATATCAACACTATTAATGAGCTAAGCAACGGTGTTTATTCCGTTACGGTGACAGACAATGTGGGATGTATCTATTCGGAATCCTTTACATTGTTCACTCCACCTATCGGTCTGAATCCTCCTGTCATCGTCAGCCCTGCCTGCTCGGGGCAGCTGACCGGAAGCATAACGATCGCAGCTACAGGCGGGACACCCAAGCCCGGCTCTACATATGACTATCACTGGTCTTACAATAATATCACCCAGACAGGGGTCGCTACAGGTGTTCTTTCCGGCATTCCTGAAGGGATCTATACCGTAACAGTGACCGATGCAAATGGCTGCCGGGCTGTATCCTCATTCGAATTATTGCCCGGTGTTGAGATCAATGCAACATTCCTCAAGCAAAACCCTACCTGCTTCGGCGACGGCACCGGAGCAATAACGGTCACAGGCACAACCAACGGCACCACTACCGGTCCCTATACCTTTACCTGGGGTGCAAATGCCGGAACGCCTGTCAACACAGCTACCACATCGCAGGTTTCCGGATTGAATAACGGTAATTATACTGTAACCATTGCGGACAATAACGGTTGCTCGGTCAAAAAAGATATCACGATCGACGGACCTGGCGAGATCAAGTTCCTGATCGCTAACAAAACAGATGACAATTGTGGCGGGCAGCCTTCCGGCTCTGCCCTGATATATGACGGAAGCGGCAATACGGTTCCATGGCCTGACCCGAACAATCCCGGCAACGGGCTTTATAAATTTACCTGGTCCAATGGCTCTAATCCTACGAATGTGGATGCCGTGAGTCTCCATCTGACCAACCTGGCAGGCAGCGCCGACGGTATCAGGTATTATGTCACGATCACCGGGGCAGACGGCTGTATGGCAGATACCAGCTTCCTGATCTTCAAAAAGGATGCTCCTCTGATCGAATTTGATACATTGAACCCGATTGCATGCGCAGGGGGAAATGATGGCGTCATACAGGCCAATATCACAGTCAAAGGTTCCGAGGTCTCCACAGTGACCTGGAGCAATAATGCCGGCTTACCTGTCAATGGGGGCGATCCTAAAAACGTGTACACTTCTACGATATCCAATCTCAATGGCGGGGACTATATCGTTACGGTCACAACGCTGAGCGGTTGTACGATCAGTGATACCGTGACCCTTGAGGGCCAGGGATCCCTTGCTCTTTCCAACGACATCATTGTCCCGTCGACCTGCCCCGATTCTGACGATGGTTCGATAACGCTCGTCACTTCGGGGGGAGTACCGCCTTATAACTACCTGTGGAGCAACGGACAAACGACCGATGTGGCCTCCGGCCTGTCACCGGGAACATATAGTGTAACGGTCAGCGACCAGTCCAGTTGTCCATCGTTGATCCAGTCATTTGTTGTAGGTCATGAGCCGACAGTTGCATCCGCTGTCGATCCCGCTTCGGTGACGGCATCAGACTGCTTTGAGGCCGCCACGGGATCGGGAGGTGCGACCATCAGCGCAAGTGGTGGGAATGCAGCCTCCTATACATTTACGTGGTCGAGCGGTGAAACCAATACCGGCACTTCATCCACAGCAAATCAGCTTAAGGGTGGCTGGCAATATGTGACCATAACTGACGGCATATGCAGTATTGTCGACTCCGTCTTTATCCCGTCACCGGATGCGATCAGCGCCAACAAAGCAGCCGCCGTCATATCCGATGTATCGTGCTTTGGTGAGGCTGACGGTGCCGTATCATTTACACCGACAGGCGGCAACGGAGGCTATTCCTTCAACTGGAGCCCTTCAGCAGGCAACAGTTCATCGATATCAGGCCTTGCCGCTGCTACATACTACGTAACAATCACGGATAGCAAAAACTGTATCGGTATAGATTCGTTCAGAATCGTTCAGCCGGAGTTGCTTGTGGCGGCAGCAAACGCCAGTCTTACCCAGGATGTCCGGTGCGCCGGTGAGGAAACCGGTTCCATAGCGATCGACGTAAGTGGCGGCAACGGCGGTAACACTTTCAGCTGGAATCCGGCTCTGGCCGGGAACGTCAGCAGCGCCGGCAATCTTCCTGCAGGTAATTATCTCATCGCAGTTACGGACTCAAAAGGATGTACCGCCCAGGTGGCTGTGACACTCAATGAGCCGGCTCCCCTGGCCGTCAATTTTGATCCTGTTCCGGAGCCCCAGTGCGCCGGCTTTGAGACAAACTTTGAGCTCAACGCAATCACGGGTGGAGTTGGCCCCGATTACACCTATACCATCGACCACGGTCAGTCCTATACCACTTTTGAGATCGCAAAGGTTACCGGCGGATCGCATATTCTCACTATTACGGATGAGAACGGATGTACGCTTGATACCTCCTTTACCGTTAGTGAGCCGGCGCCTATCCTGGTGAGCCTTCCTGAAGAAATAGCGCTTAATCTGGGCGATTCCGTCCTGATAAACCCTGTGGTCCAGAGTGCATTTCCTATTTCTGCCACCTCATGGTCGCCTGCAGAGTGGGTAAGCTGTATATCCTGTGACGTGACCTATGCAACCGCTATCAATAATCAATATATTACCGTTCTCATTACCGATGTCAACGGGTGTACCGGAATCGATTCCGTCCTTTTAAAAGTGGATCGAACCAGAAAAGTATTTATTCCCAACGCTTTCTCGCCCAATAAAGATGGGATCAATGACCTGTTCCAGGTATATACAGGCCCGGGAGTCCAGTCGATCAACTACATCAGGGTCTTCGACCGGTACGGAGCATTGGTATATGAGCAGTTGGCTCTTGCGCCAAACGAGAATGGTTCTGACCGTGGCTGGGACGGCTCATACAGAGGGAAGTTCTGTGATCCGGGTGTATTTACCTATGTAACTGAAGTGCGGTTTATCGATGGAAAGGAACAGCTGTATTTCGGGAGTGTGACGTTGGTTCGTTAAACGAAAAATAATTTTCCACTATAGAAGTAGTGTTGCTATGCGCACTACTTTTTTTATTTAGAACATTAAAGGCCGATATGCAAAAAATATGGACAGGCCGGCCGGCGGAGATGACAGACAAGCAGAAGATCTATTCTTCGGGGTTTATATTGATGTGCCTCAGCTCTCTGCTGTTTTCGTCCAGCTTCAACATGCTGATACCAGAGCTCACCGAATACCTGACATCACTGGGTGGAGCAGAGTATAAAGGCCTCATCATTGCACTCTTTACTCTTACGGCGGGAATCTCCAGGCCATTCAGCGGCAAGCTGGCAGATACATTCGGCAGAATCCCGGTTATGGCGGTCGGATCGATAGTCTGTTTTGTGTGCGGCATGTTGTATCCCATACTGACAACGATCGCCGGATTTCTCTTTTTACGCCTGGTTCACGGATTTTCAACGGGGTTTAAGCCCACGGCCACCTCAGCCTATATTGCCGACATCATACCCCAAAGCCGCTGGGGTGAAGCATTAGGGATACACGGCATGTGTTTTAGCGTGGGCATGGCGCTGGGCCCTGCGCTTGGAAGCTATGTCAGGAGCGCTTACGGTATGAATGCCTTATTCTACACGTCTTCATTTTTTGCGCTGCTTTCCATCGTAATTCTCATGAATATGAAAGAAACCCTGGAAGACAAACAAAAGCTCAGCCTACGTCTGCTAAAGATCGGCAAAGGTGACATCATCGCAATCGAGGCTATACCTGCCGCAGTGGTGACCCTCTTGTCCTATGTTTCATATGGAGCTATTCTGACGCTCATACCCGACTGGGCGCATCATATCGGTGTCGAAAATAAAGGTTTGTTCTTTGTTGTGTTCACCCTATTCTCCATCCTGGTCCGCTTCTTTGCGGGTAAAGCATCGGACCGGCGTGGGAGGATCAGCGTTATCAGGACAGGCTTACTGCTCCTAACCATGGCACTGATCTGCATCGCCTTGCTGCAAAATGATACCGGCCTGTATCTGAGTGCCGCCCTGTATGGGATAGCGACAGGCATTCTATCGCCAGCCATCAATGCCTGGACTGCTGATCTCAGCCATCCCGATCACAGGGGAAAGGCTATGGCAACCATGTATATCGCTCTCGAAATAGGCATCGGCTCCGGAGCATTATTTGCCGGCTGGTATGCCGGCCGTTCGGTAGATGACATCGCGGGAGCCATCTATATAACAGCAGCCGTCACCTTTATCTCCATCATATATATGATGAGGCAGAAAGATGGCAATAGAACAGATAGTACAGGAGAAACCACAGGCGCAGGCCCGGTCTGACTCAATGCACCTTTATAAGGTTGACCTCAAATATAAGCGGGGAGTTGGCAGGAATAGAAGAAGTGGACTGGCTTCCATAGGCCAGCTTTGAAGGTATGAACAGGCGGCCCCGCTCCCCTTCCTTGAATTTCGGGATCCCGATCTTCCACCCGTCTATCACATCGGCCAGACTGAAGGTTTGGTTATAGTTGGTTTCAAAAACCTTTCCGTTCAACAAATAGCCCTTGTAATCCACCTTCACGGTAGAGCTGGCAGTAGGATGTTTGGTCAGAGAGTCATGGGTAAAGTCAATGATGTAATAGACACCTTCAGGGGTAGAATCCGCCTTAAGATTGTTCTCTATGAGGTATGTTCTGATCTTTTGCTTATCGATCTCAAATTGTGTATTAGGATCGACAATTGTTTCATCCTTCGAGCAGGAAACGACAAACAAGCCGGCCAGTAACAGAATAAAGTAACTATATAGTCTCATTTCATTTATTTAACCTCCATGCAAAGATAGCACATTATTAGCGATTGTTTACATAAGAACGGATAAAGGGTCCCTGACGCTTACTTGCCCGGAACTTTTCTTTTAAGCCCGCGCTTTTCACCCAGCTCCACAAGAAAATTAAACGCAGCAGAGAATTCATTTACAAGGTCGCCGTCCAGTATTGCCTCCCGGATCTCGTTTTTGAGCTCACCGACAATGGGGCCGGATTTAAGATCAAAAGTATTCATGATAAGCTCACCCGAAACAGGAGGTTGCCAGTTGCGGATCTTATCCTTCTCCTCGATCTCCTTCAGCTTCTGACGTACAATCTCATAGTTTTCCAAAAGCCTCCTGACCTTATTCTCATTCTTAGAGGTAATGTCGGCCTCGCACAGGATCATCAGGTCGTCGATATCGTCACCCGCATCGAACAGCAGTCTCCTGACGGCGCTATCGGTAATATCCTCCTTGGTCAGGCTTATAGGCCGCAGATGGTAACGAACCAGTTTTTGCACATACTTCATCGGCTGATCCATCGGCAGCTTCAGACGCCTGAACATACGGTTGACCATAGCAGCCCCAAGGGCTTCGTGGCCATGGAAGGTCCAGCCCTGCCGTTCATCATAACGTTTGGTGGCCGGCTTGGCTATATCATGCAGCAGAGCTGCCCATCGCAGCCAGATATTATCCGACTTCTGGCATACATTATCCAATACCTGGAGGGTATGATAAAAATTGTCCTTATGGCCTCTGCCGTCCTGGTACTCGACCCCATGCAACTCTACCAGCTCAGGTAAGAAGTAGTTCAGCAAACCAGTGTCGAAGAGCAGCCTGATGCCGTCAGAAGGCCTGTCACACGCCATTATCTTCTGAAATTCAGTCATAATACGCTCTATGCTGACGATCCTGAGGCGGTCCTTATTATGGGCAATGGCCTGCAATGTATCAGGGTCGATAGTAAAATTCAGCTGGTTAGAAAAGCGGACTGCCCGCATCATGCGTAACGGATCATCCGAGAAGGTCTTCTCCGGATCCGTGGGTGTTCTGATCAGCTTGTCCTCCAGATGCTCCATCCCGTCAAAAGGGTCGAGCAATTCACCATAATTGTCCTCGTTGAGGCTGATCGCAAGCGCATTGATGGTAAAGTCCCTTCTCAGCTGATCATCATACAGGGTGCCGGCAATAACAGAAGGCTTCCTGCTTTCCCTGCTGTAAGATTCTTTCCGCGCACCGACAAATTCAAGCTCGACGTCTTTATATCTCAGCGCCGCTGTTCCGAAGTTTTTATAGACAACGACGGGCTGTCCGTTGCCAAGCAACTGATTGACACGTCCGGCAAGAGCTATGCCGTCACCGACACATACCACATCAACATCCTTCGAACGCCGTCCCAGGATCTTGTCACGTACATACCCGCCTACCAGGTAGGTCTGGCATTCCAGCTCTTTAGCGGCCTTTGACAGGACCTGATAAATATATTCTTCAGTAGGACTGCTATTTAATAATAAGAACATGCATCATCAAATTTATACGAATACTTCCTCGCCGGCATAGTATTCCCGCATCCGGCCTGTTATATCCACCACTTCCTCATAAGACAGGGCATTGACGAGCAATGACCTGAACTGTTTGACTTCCCTGTAGCCCCTGAAGTAATTGGTATAATGCCTGCGCATTTCATTGATCCCCAGCTTAAGACCCTTCCATTGGATGGAGCGGTGCAGGTGTTGTAATACGGCATCGATCCTCTCCTCAAGGGTTGGAGGAGAAAGTATCGTCCCGTCTTCCAGATATTGTTTCACCTCGCGGAATATCCATGGGTTACCGATACTGGCACGTCCGATCATGATACCGTCGACACCGTAACGTTCCTTATACAACAGCGCCTTCTGAGGTGAGTCAATATCACCATTGCCAAATATGGGTATCCTCATCCTCGGATTTTCCTTTACCCTGGCAATGAGCGACCAGTCTGCCTCGCCGGTATACATCTGTTTACGGGTCCTCCCATGGATGGACAAGGCCTGGATACCTATATCCTGCAGCCGTTCGGCGACCTCTACAATGTTCTTAGTATTGTCATCCCATCCCAGGCGCGTCTTGACCGTAACCGGCAGTGTCGTAGCCCTGACCACGGCTTTGGTCAGTGAGACCATCTTATCGATGTCCTGGAGAATGCCTGCTCCCGCCATTTTGCACACGACCTTCTTGACAGGGCAGCCGTAATTGATATCCAATACCTCAGGCTGTGTCCTTTCAATGATCTCGGCAGCCTGTACCATGGACTGCTCATCAGAACCGAATATCTGAATGCCCACGGGCCTCTCTTCGTCCGAAATATCGAGCTTCTGGATACTTTTATCAGCATTGCGTATCAGCCCTTCGACGGATATAAATTCCGTATACACCATGTCGCAGCCCTGAGCTTTACACAATGCCCGGAAAGGCGGATCGCTCACGTCTTCCATGGGAGCCAGCAACAAGGGGAATTCTCCCAGCGACACATCACCAATTTTTATCATATATGACCGATATCGGAGGACAAAAATACAAGATTCTGATAATTTACCGGGCGGGGCTAAAATAAAAAAGCCCCGGTTGATTACCGGAGCTTTAAAACTAAGTAGCGGAGGCAGGACTCGAACCTACGGCCTTCGGGTTATGAGCCCGACGAGCTACCAACTGCTCCACTCCGCGGTATTTCTTTAAATTCGACGCAAAGATATACTTTATTCTAATAAAGTAATCTTTTATCCGTTATTTTTTGCGATAATAATTTTTCCGGAGGCTTTCAACTCATTGTCAAAATTAAAGATCTGGTAGATATAAACCCCGGAAACTAATGTACTAACATCCAGGCGTTCCGTTTTGTTCCCAAGCTTTTCATTTTTTACCGGCCGTCCCTGCACGTCAAATACCTTGATCACTGCCTGCTCGGCATTTTCCCTGTAGACGATCATTTCATCAGAGGCGGGATTGGGACCGATCGAGATCGCAGCCGCAGGTCCGTCGGTACCGGTTGAAAGATTGGAACGCGGTACACCTAACAGCTCAAGCTTGTCGACATTGATCCCTTTTTTATTGACCTTGGCATCGGAACGGAAAACCAGCTTAAAGTATACATTTTTGCCCCTGTAAGTCGAAATATCATAGACAACATTGACCCAGTCAGGCTGAAAGCCGTCCAGCACAGGATCCTCTTCACCCTGATCGATATTGCCTATCTGGGAATAATTGCCACACATAGGTTCCCAGAAAAAGCCATCTTCAGAAACATATACTTTCAGATAATCAATATTCTTTTCGATATACCATTTAGCGTAAAATGAAAGGAAGGCAAGCGAATCGCTTTCGGGGATATAAACCGGGTTTTTGAGCTCAAGGGATTTGTTCTCGGCCTTATCGTAAGAGGAAAGGTTGTTAAGGGCGAATGACGCAAAGGTATCGTAATAATCACTCTGATCCAGCTCCCAGTTTTCCCCAAAATTCTGTTTGACAAAAACGGACAGATCATCCCCGTTGTTTTCAAAGCGCTTCTGATACTTCAGCACTTTATAGACCACGGTATCTTTTTTGAGGTATCCATCATAAAATGTATTGACCTCAAAACGCACGATACCATTTGCATTGCCGGTTATCTGATAAGGAATATCAAGCTGCACGGCTTCCAGATGATCAGGATCCAATGTAAAATCTTTATTAAAATTAACGACATTGGGTGTGACAGGCCTGATACTCACAGTGACGGGGCCATTCTTCAGTCCGACACGCGTAACCATGATCCTGGCGGTATTGTTTCCCGGCCTAACGATATGATCGCTTACCGACTGGAAGGTAAGCCCTTCATTGACCAGCCACAGGGCACGGATGTTCTGGTACAACATGGACGCACAGATAGGCTGGATCTTGTCAGGCAATGGCCAGAAGCTTTCTTCATCAGTCAGCTCGGCTCCACCACATTCGAATGTAAACGCAAATGTCCTTGTATTATCCGGGTCTCCGTGATCGTAGTTATACATCCAGTCGTCAGCCGTGCCATTGATCGGGTAGCCCAACGTCTCGTTATTGAGGCCGTACCGGTAATCCGAATATTGGGTCAGGTCCTGGGCAAAATAAGTATAGGTCAGGCTGTCATAGGTATTTTTCTCCAGATAACCCCACGGGTAGATCATCACATTGGCAAATGAGTGATAATTGACCACCATCTTGAAGTTATTGTTCATAAAAAGAGAGCGGACAGCCCTAGTCTCCAGCTCCGAAAAAACCAGTTTGCCCCGATAGGTCTCCGAGGTCTGGATCGGTGAAGAGCCTTCGTCATCATAGCCCCATCCCAAGCCGTAATTGCGGTTGATATCAACACCAGCTGTCACCTCGATGTTATTCCTGTTCTTACGCCACAGGCCACCACCCGTCGGATTGGTCTGCTGATTGTATTTATAACCGTCCGGATTGACACATGGAATAAAGAACAGCTCCGTCTTGTTCAGCAGATACCTGATCTCGGGATCGGTATTGTATTTTTCAAGAATATACCACATGAAATAGATCATCTGCATCATGCTCATCGGCTCTCGTGCGTGATGCAAAGCGGTAAAAAGGATCTGATTTTCGTAAAGGCCCTCTTCTTCCTCCGGGAAATCGGAGATCTTTACATATTCGATATAGTTTTTATTCTTTGTCTGGAAAGCTTCCATTTTTCTTCTCGGCGTAATCAGGTGGGGGTATTTGGCCCTCATAAGGTCCAGCTCGGCCAATAGCTCACTGTATGTCAGATAAGAGCCCATTGAGCCGTATTTGAAGTTACCCGGCACATCATAACTCCTGGAGTCTGGCAGGCATTTGGCGTTTCTGGTCGCGAGCGCCAGGTCAACGGGTCTGACCTTCCGGCTTTCCGCCTGGTAATGGGCGATCGCATCTTCCTGCAGGATATCCACCTTAAAACCCGCCTGCCGGATGCTCTCTACTTCCTCTGTCGTATAGAAGTTGATCATGACATCTTCCTTCCGGCGGTATCCATGCTCTACCTCGACACCAAGCGCAGCAAGGGGTTTCAGTCCTTTACCTTCGAGATGTACCCTGACTTTCTGATAGATCAACTGTTCACCGGTCTGCCCTGAAAGCATTAAAGAAGAAAAAAGAAACAGAAAAACGGAAAGGAAAGATAAAATATTACGAAAATCAGTCATATCAAGGCTAAACTTGGCCCAAAGGTAAAAATTTTATATATATGTTAATCAAAATATGATGTTAAAGTACCTCCCGGAAGATACAGGCTGAGTAAGGAAAGCAGCTCATGCTGCGTGATTCTTCTAAACAAACGGGCATTAGAAAAATTATTATTCAATATATGCAGGACTTAAGCTGTTATTTTAAGGCAGGGAATAAAATGTCCATGTCAGCAAAATAAACTAATATTGCACCGTTTTAATTATTCATATTTCATCTTATTTAAGATAGCCATAATCCAGAATTTATGAAGCAGGTATATATCGTTTCAATCTCCCGAACCCCTATCGGCAGCTTTGGAGGTTCTCTCGCAGCGCTTTCCGCTACTGACCTCGGGGCAGCCTCGATCCGTGATGCATACACCAAGATCGGCCTCGATCCGCATGAGATCCAGGAAGTGTACTATGGTAATGTGGTTCAGGCCAACCAGGGTCAGGCCCCGGCACGCCAGGCCGCTATCAAGGCTGGATTGAGCAAAAATGTGATCACCACTACGGTCAATAAGGTGTGCGCCAGCGGCATGAAAGCCGTCGCCCTTGCGGCACAAGCCATTCAAACCGGGCAGAATGACCTGATCGTAGCTGGTGGGATGGAGTCCATGTCCAACATCCCGTTCTATCTTCCGAATATGAGATGGGGCAATAAATTCGGATCTGTTCAGGCAATAGACGGTCTTCAAAGGGATGGTCTGGTCGATGTCTACGACAATAAAGCAATGGGAGTATATGCTGATGCCACTGCTGAAAAATACCAGATCAGCCGTGAAGACCAGGACGCATTTGCCATTCAGTCCTATAAACGTGCTGCGGAAGCGACGCTCAACGGTAAGTTTAAAGATGAAATAGGGCCTGTTACCATTCCTCAGCGTAAGGGTGAGCCGGTGATCTTTGCTGAGGACGAAGAATATAAAAATGTCTTCTTCGACAAGGTCCCATCGCTCAGGCCCGCATTTACACCCACTGGCACCGTCACTGCCGCCAACGCAAGCACGATCAACGACGGGGCCTCAACCCTTATCCTGGCTTCCGAGGAAAAGGTCAAAGAGCTGGGACTCAAGCCATTGGCAAGGATTGTGTCTTTTGCCGATGCGGAACACGATCCCGAATGGTTCACAACAGCGCCTGTCGAAGCCGCCCCGATCGCTCTGCGCAAGGCAGGGCTGACCGTCGACCAGATCGATTATTTTGAAGTAAACGAAGCCTTTGCCGTTGTAGCGATGACCTTTGCCAAATCTTTCAATATTCCTTATGAGAAGCTGAATGTATACGGCGGAGGTGTTTCACTGGGGCACCCGCTTGGTTCTTCGGGAAGCCGTATCCTGGTCACGCTGACTTCAGTGCTCAGAAATGAAGGAGGACGATATGGTCTCGCAGCCATATGCAATGGCGGCGGCGGGGCAAGCTCGATGGTCATTGAAGCCCTTTGACCCGGCTTCCGGGCATGATATGATAGCCTGCAGGTAGATCAAAGCTCAAAGATCCCTTCAGGAAAATTACCTTCTATGTGGCGGTTCTCATGATCTGTAAGCTGTATCAGGCCTTCGGACAATGGCAGCAGCACCTCTCTGCCCTCTATATCAACCCTGGCCATAATCTGCTGGGGGAATTCCAGGATATCCATGATCTCGAACGAAAGCCCGGAATTAAGATCAATGAGCCGGTATCCGACCAGGTCGACCGGATCGAGGGGCATATCATTATCTGCCTGGCCTTCCATTAACCCGGCTATGACCTTTTTATCCATGTAAAGCGCAGCAGCGGCAAGCTGACCGGCATCCTGCGGATTGTCGATATCTTCAAACTTAATGAAATAATCCTCGCCTTCGCCCTCTATCCATTCAATAAAAAGTGGTAACTTCTGACCGCTCTCGTCGACAAAGAAGTGATCGGTCTTCAGAGCAGCATGCAGCGTCTTTGCCATCAAGGTCAGCCTCAGCATTCCGTCCAGGCCATGGCTTTTACGGATCTGGCCTACCTGCAGATATTCCTTCAGATGGCGCATTATTCTTTTTTGTAATCTATCAGCGTCTGATAAGCCTTAAACCCGATCTCAGCCTTTTCTTCCCACGGCTCACCCGCAAGCTCTGTTCTCTGAGTTGTAAAAAACACCTGCTCCTTGTATACAAGGCCGAGATCTTTGGCATATTTTCTCCGGGATGACTGGTACAGGATGATATTTTCATCAGGTCTGACATCGACTATTTCCACCATATCCCTTTGTGCCCCCAGATACTCTTCGTTATATATACGGTCGATATAGGCGGAAGGCCAGTCCTTGAACAGTTGAATGACCTTGCCCCGGACAAGATAATTGGCGTTGGCGTCGATATAGGCGCATGGATCCCAGGAAGATCGCTGTTCGAGGGGAAAAACAAGGTCAATGAGAGGAGTATTCTCCTCTGTACGGACCAGCTGACGTTCTGAAAAGGTAAGGCTGTAGACCCGCAGGGTGTTCCAGCCCGAGGTCACCGGATCCTGCTTTTCTTTGATACAACGGTATACCAGCGCTCCGCCTTCCGTTCTGAAAGTATCAGTCAGCGTTTCACGGTAGGTACCGCGCACGGTATCGATCTCAATTTTTCCCAGATTGTCGGAATAATAGATCGAGTCAATACTATAGGTCCAGCTGCTTCCCACGTGGAGAGGATAATACCTGTAGGCTTCGTTCAATTTTTCCCGGAAACGCGCATCTGCCAGATCATCCTTTTGGCTTTCACAGGAGACGAGGGTTATAACAACCAGCGTAAAGAAAAATAAAGGATTGAATTTTTTCATTTAAAGAAGATTTCCCGATTGTATGATGCCTCCGCCAAGGAGGTCGTCCCCTTCGTAAAATACCGCCGACTGACCCGGAGCGACTCCTTTTACGTTAGCGTGGAATATTACTTTCATTTCGTCGCCGTCCTGGTAGAGCGAACCCAGCGTTCCGGCATCTTTGTAGCGGATCTTTGTCAGGGACTCGAACCCCTGGTCGATCTCCGCATATTTCATCAGGTTAAGCCCGGCAACGGTCATCCCGTTCCGCAGCAGTTCGTCTTCGTGGCCAAGAACAACCGTATTGGTCTCAGGATCGATGGTCGAGACAAACATCGGCTCTCCCAAAGCTATGCCGAGGCCCTTTCTCTGTCCGACAGTATAGAAGGGGTAGCCTTTGTGCCTGCCCAGGATATCACCTTTGCTGTTGACAAAATAACCGCCATCAAGCTCTTCTTCGATATGAGGAAGACGGCGCTTCAGGAAGCCGCGATAGTCATTGTCCGGTACAAAGCAGATCTCATAGGATTCTGCTTTTTTGGACAGCTTTTCATATCCGCGGTCGAACGCCATCTGTCGGATGTCGGTCTTCCGGTAGCCCCCGATGGGAAATATGGATCTTCTGAGAAATTCCTGCTTAAGCCCCCAAAGCACATAAGACTGATCCTTGTGAGCATCCAGACCTTTTGAAATATACTTCCGTCCGTTCAACTCATTGATGACGGCATAATGCCCCGTCGCTATGAATTCGCAGTCCAGTTGATCGGCCCTGCGCAATAATGCCGCCCATTTGATATGCGTATTGCAAAGGACGCAGGGATTGGGCGTACGGCCGGCCATATATTCATCGACAAAGTTATCGATGACATAATCGCCGAATTCGTCACGTATATCTATTATAAAATGATGGAAGCCATTGTCGACAGCGACCTCACGGGCGTCATTGATAGAGTCGAGGCTGCAGCATCCGGTTTCTTTCTTGCTGCCGCCTGAGTTGGCATAGTCCCAGGTCTTCATGGTAACACCTACCACTTCATAACCCTGCTCATGCAGTAACAATGCCGCCACAGTCGAATCGATGCCACCGCTCATCGCCACCAGAACCCTGCCCTGTTTACTCATTTTATCCTATTGAGGTACAAAATTAATGAATAACGGCAATATGGGCTTAAAGTTTATATACGGGCAAAAAGAATCCTGCCTGTTGTCACTTACTTATTGATCCGCTTTCCTTTAAAATCGGAGTATGCGTCTTCAATATATTTATGTACTTCTTCAAGATTGGAAAACTGTTCGAAAAGGTCGGTCATCTTACCCGACTTGCGATGCGGGTCGGTCTGAACAAAGTTGATGACATCATCGGCCGTGATCTTGTCACCGCTAAGGATGATAAGCCGTTCGACGACATTTCTCAGCTCACGTATATTTCCTGTCCAGTTATACATCTCAAGGATCTTGTACGCTTCATTGGTGATGACCTTGGGAGCAATGCCATATTCTTCACAGATCCCTTTGATGAAGTGATCGCTCAGAAGACGAATGTCCCCGATCCGTTCGGAAAGCGACGGGACGCGTACGATGATGACGGCCAGACGGTGATACAGGTCTTCACGGAAACGTTTGGCCTCGATCTCTTTAAGCAGGTCCTTATTGGTTGCGGCGATCACACGCACATCGACGTGGATGTCCTTTTCCCCGCCAACCCTCGTGATACGCTTTTCCTGGAGTGCGCGCAGCACCTTGGCCTGGGCTTCAAGGCTCATATCTCCTATCTCGTCGAGGAACAGCGTCGCCCCGGTAGCCTGCTCAAACTTGCCGATACGCTGTTTGACAGCGGAAGTAAAGGCACCTTTTTCATGCCCGAACAATTCACTTTCGATGAGCTCTGAAGGAATGGCCGCGCAGTTGACCTCGATCAAAGGAGCTGTGTTCCTGTTACTCTTCGCATGGATCCATTTGGCGACCAGCTCTTTGCCGGTACCATTGCCTCCGGTGATGAGGACCCGGGCTTCGGTCGGCGCCACCCGGTCGATCGTCTCATGTATTTTGGCTATAGCCGGCGACTTGCCAATGATAGGCGGAACTTTGTATTTGGTGATCTTTGACTGTAGCTGCCTGGTTGTATGGATGAGGCTGTTTTTGTCGATGGCATTGCGGATCGTGATCAGAAGCCGGTTGAGATCGGGTGGCTTGCTGACAAAGTCGAATGCTCCTTTCTTTACGGCGTCGACGGCTGTATCGATGTTAGCATGCCCGGAGATCATAATGACAGGGGTTTCCGGAGCGATATCACGTATCTTTTCAAAAGCCTCCGATCCATCCATGCGGGGCATTTTGATATCGAGCAGGATAGCGTCAAATTTTTGTTGCCTGACCTTTTCAATACCGTCGAGACCATCGACCGCTTCGACAACTTCATATTTTTCAAAAGAAAGTATGTCTTTTAAGGTACGGCGAATGCTGCTCTCATCATCAACCAGTAGAATACGTGCCATAATGCTTAAAAATTCAGTTTTAAAATAAAGGAATGGATGAATTATTTATGGCAAAGATAGGGTGCGAAAATCACATTACAAATATTTTTAATATGTTAATTGTAAAAATTCGGCTTCTTAAACCCTCATTCCGGCTTTTGTAACCAAATAATTGATACATATCACATACATTCATCAATTATTAGTGATTAATATACAAAGAACTATATAATCAATTGGAATAAAATGAAGCATCGCCGGTAAAGACTGCCCCGCTCTAATTAAGACTGGGTCCAGATTACAGATCAATAATTGTTATATATATAAAAAAATTATAGCTTTGTGCATAAAATGATAACGACGGTATTTCATTGCAGAATGGAATACGGAATTAAAAAACAACTTAAAAATCAAACAGATGAAAAAATTTCTTAACGCATTGGTGATTTTATTTGTATTTGCATTTGCTGCAAACGCCCAGAGTGACTACAAAAGCGCAATCGGTATCAGATTCGGAAGTGGTTATTATGATGCGGTTTCAGTATCTTACAAGACATTCCTTTCTGAGCCTGGTGCAATCGAATTAAACGCCGGCTTCCGCGGCTATGGTATCGTCGGATACAACTGGTTCAACCTCTCTGTCGCCGGATCTTATCAGCACCATTTCAATATCGGCGCCGTACCTGGCCTTAAGTGGTTTGTAGGCGGAGGTTTGGTTGCTTCAAACTCTTTTTCATCATATGATTACTACACAGGATTCGGATTGGGTCTGTTTGCTACAGGCGGTGTAGACTATAAGTTCTCAAAGATCCCGTTGAATGTAACGGTTGATATTCGCCCGACATTTACACTGATAGAACCGTATGATTACTATAACGGATTCTATCCGAACGGTGGTGTAGCGGCACGTTATACTTTCAAGTAAATAAAAAAGTGATCTAATAAAAAAAGCGTGGTTGTTTGCCACGCTTTTTTTATTGCTATCTTTTACGATTATTTTTCCACCAGATAAACCCGATCGTTCCGACGACCAGGTAAGGCGCTGCAAGCATATATAAGATCCCTGCATTAAGCCCTGCTCCGGCAGTACCGCCATCTTTCAGATTGGACTCAGCAGCTATCCTGCACATAGGACACTGAGCGATCAGATCTGCTCCACCGCTCAATACAAATGCCGTCATCAGACAAAGAATAATCACATATTTTTTCATGACCGCTTCTTTTTCATCTTTTTGCAAAGATAAGCATTTTCACATTCTTTTGTAAGCGGATCATCCAGGATCAGTTGAGCTCCACCTGATAATCCATACCGTTGTTGACAGCGAGATCGACCAGTAGCTGGTTGATGGCGACCTTTTCGTGAGCGATCGTATGCAGCACTATTTTACTCTCCTCGTCCATCAGTATAATGTTCAAAGCCTGATTGCCCGCATGCTCTGTCACATAGCGGTGCAAAACATCAAGGCTTTTTTCCGTAAGCATACTCACGGGCAGTCTTAGCGAGAACGATTTAAAGAAGGAGTCGGCAACCGTCTCCAGCAAACGGATCGAGCTGATCATGAGCTCCGGTCTGGCGCCCTTATACAGCGGCCGGAAAACGCCCTCAACAAACAATTTATTCCCTTCGGTCAAAAGTGATCTTGACTTATGGTATAATTCCTTGGAAACAAAAAACGAATATTTACCTGAGTAGTCCGTCAATTCCACTCTGCAGTACGGGTCTCCTCTCTTGGTAAAGCTATGATGCGCGCCGGTAACCATGCCCCCTGCCCTCACCAGGAAATCCGGCTTTTCAAAGCCTTCAAGCTCAGCAAGCTTCGTATTACATATCTGCTCCAGCTCCAACCTGTAAGGATCCAGCGGATGACCGCTCGCATAAAGCCCGATGATCTCTTTTTCCTTTTCAAGTGTGTAGCTCACCGACCAGGGTTGGAATTTTGAAGGCTGAGGAGCTGATACGACCTGGTCCATGTCATCACCGAATAGGCTCATGGTGCTGCCTTCATTCATGTCGCGGATAGCCGCCGCATACCTGATCAGTTGTTCGATAAATGTATATCCCTTGTCATTAACGCTGAAATACGCCTCTCTCGGCAGGCCGAAGCTATCGAGGGCGCCGCTGTATACAAGATTTTCAAGTGTTTTTTTATTGATGGAACGGCTGTTGACGCGAACCACAAAGTCATAAAGGTCATCGAACGGCGTTTCGCCTCTTGCATCGAGAATATCCTGTGACGGGCCGTCACCGATACCCTTGATAGCGCTCAATCCAAATCGGATCTCTCCCTTTTTGTTGACCGCGAAGTCGATCTTACTCTCGTTGACATCCGGTCCGAGCACATTGATATCGGAAGCCTTACATTGCTCCATATATTGTGTGATCTTCTCTATGTTGCCTTGATGCTTCAGGTTGGCAGCCATGAATTCCGGCAGGTAATTGGCTTTGAGATAGGCTGTCTGATAAGCTACAAAAGCATAGCAGGTCGCATGAGACTTATTGAAGGCATAAGCCGCGAAAGCCTCCCAGTCACTCCATACTTTGGCCGCTTTTTTTTCATCTATGTTCTTGGCGCGGATGCCTTCCATATATTTGCCCTTGAGGGAGTCGAGCGTCTTTTTGTCCTTTTTACCCATCGCCTTACGTAGTACATCGGCATCGCCCTTGGAGAATCCCGCCAGCTGCTGGGCCAGCAACATCACCTGCTCCTGGTATACCGTAATGCCGAATGTCTCCTTGAGGATATCTTCCATCTCTTCGATATCATATACCACTGCCTCCTGCCCGTGCTTTCTTTTGACATAGGAAGGAATATATTCCATAGGTCCCGGACGATATAGGGCATTCATGGAGATCAGGTCTTCGAACCGGTCAGGCTTGAGGTCCTTCAGATACTTACGCATCCCGCTGCTTTCAAACTGGAAAGTACCGAAAGTGTCCCCTCGCTGAAACAGCTCATAGGTGGACTTGTCATCAAGAGGCAAAGCATCAATGTCAATGTCGGTATTGTGATTGTCCTTGATATATTGGAGACAATCTTTAATGATGCTCAACGTCTTAAGGCCTAAAAAGTCCATCTTGATCACCCCGGCATCCTCTACAACCTTGCCGTCGAACTGTGTAACGAGCAGATTGGAATCCTTGGCCGTAGCTACAGGAAGGATATCCATCAGGTTGGTCGGTGCTATAATAACTCCGGCAGCGTGAACGCCCACATTCCTTACGGAGCCTTCCAGCTTAAGCGCTTCCTGGAGGACCGGGGAGCGAGGATCGGAGGCGTCATTATAGATATTCCGGAGCAGCTCCACTTTCTTCATATCATCGGCATTGAGCTCCTCTTTACTTGCGAGACTGCCTTCGCCCGTGAGGGGAGCTTTCAGCACCCTGTTGAGCGACAGGCCGAGCTTTTCAGGAAACATCTTGGTCAGCTCGTTGGACTGGCTGAGCGGAAGATCCATGACCCGGGCCACATCTTTGATCGAGCTCTTGGCAGCCATGGTACCATAGGTGATGATCTGAGCCACCTGATTTTTACCGTATTTCTCTATAACATAATCGATCACCTTCTGGCGGCCTTCATCATCAAAATCCGTATCGATATCGGGCATCGACTTCCGGTCTGGATTGAGAAAGCGCTCAAAGAGGAGGTTGTATTTGATAGGATCGATATTGGTGATGCCGATGCAATAAGCTACAGCGCTGCCCGCCGCCGATCCTCTTCCCGGTCCTACAAAAACACCGATATCCCTTCCTGCCTTGATAAAATCGGCCACGATAAGGAAGTAGCCTGCAAATCCCATTGATTCGATGACACTGAGCTCAAAGTCAATGCGTTCGGTCACATCAGGGGTCAGATCCTTATATCTTTCCTTAGCGCCCAGGTAGGTCAGGTGTCGAAGATAGCTGTCCTGCGTCTTGTATTCGGAGGGGATCGAATAGTAAGGCAGCATGATGTCTTTCTTCAGGTTGAGGACCTCAACCTTTTCGACAATTTCGAGCGTGTTTTCAATCGACTCAGGTACATCATGAAACAGCCGGCTCATTTCGTCAGTCGTCTTGAAGAAAAATTCATCGTTGTAGAAGCCGAAGCGCGTATCCCTGGCTTCGTTCTCATCGACATTAAATCCGTCAGACTTAGGTGTGGACTGTTTTTCCCCTGTATTGACACACAACAGGATATCATGCGCATTGCTGTCTTCGCGGTCAACATAATGTGCGTCGTTGGAAGCGATTATTTTCAGATTGTATTTTTGGGCAAATTGAAGAAGCACCTGGTTGACCTTTTCCTGGTCGGGAATCTTATGTCTCTGAAGTTCGATATAATAATCCTCGCCGAAGATGTTCAGCCACCATTTCAGCTCTTCTTCCGCTTCCTTCTCTTTGCCTTCGAGAATAAGCTGGGGTATAATAGCACCCAGGCAGCAGCTTGTAGCTATAAGGCCTTCGTGGTACTGTTCGATCAGCTTTTTATCAATCCGGGGATATTTACTATAAAGGCCTTCAATAAAGCCAAGGGACGACAGCTTACAGAGATTGTTATAGCCCACGGCATTCTTAGCGATCATAAGCTGATGGTAGCGCTTGTCCTTCAGGGTTTTGGTAAATTGTTGCTTAAAGCGGTCCTCCACCATATAAAACTCACAGCCCACGATAGGTTTGATGACGGGATCCTGTCCCTTCAGATTGTATTTTCCGGCTTCCGAGACAAACTTGAATACACCGAACATGTTACCGTGATCTGTGATCGCTATGCCCGGCATCCCATCAGCAACGGCTTTTTTGTACATTGCTCCGATATCGGAAGCGCCGTCGAGCAGGGAAAACTGGGTATGACAATGCAGATGGGCAAAAGAGGCCATGATAGAGATTTAAATTAAAATAAAACAATGACTTAAAGGTAGTCAAAACATCAAATTTTAACCCCAAACAAAGAATTATTTATATATAAAAAATATATATGAGAATGCCTTAACAGGCTACTCCCATACCGCACGATTATTGCGCTTCAGCGACTTACGGATATTGACCCAGAAAGCAAGAAAAAGGTAGGCCAGGATGGACGAGCCAAGCGTAGCGCAGCTCAGGTAAATGAAATACAGCCTGACCCTCCCGGTAGCGATACCTATCTTCTCGCCAATGTAAGTACAGACACCGAAGGCAGATTTCTCCAAAATATTTTTTAGCTCAAATTCAGCCATAATACACACAATAAAATGAATGAAGCGTGACAAAATTAAGCTTTAATGTGAAAAAAAATCCTATTTTTAAAACAGATTTTTTACCTTCACGCCCGTTTTTGAATAATCCGCTCTTCGAGCGTGATTTAAAAAAAGAGCATGATCAAAGGACCATACTCTTTCTTATCTCTAAGCCTACGTGATGAAATTGGTAGACATGCAATCTTGAGGGGGTTGTGGACTACGTCCGTGCCGGTTCGAATCCGGCCGTGGGCACTTCTTTTATATTTTGATCACTTTTGTGATATATTGTCCTCTATCATCGGTGATCAGAATGGTATATGCACCCGGCTTCATAGCCTCCATTCCCATTTTTATAAGATCATTACTGAAATCCGCATTTTTAATATACCGGTCTGTGACCGTCCGGCCTACACTGTTGATGATCCGGATATGCCGGGGCAATGTGGAGAGGTCCTTTGTCTGCAGGATCAATTCTCCTGCCACAGGATTAGGATACAATGTGTAGGCTGATAACTCTGTACTTCTGGTTCCGCTTGTGCAATTTATGACCGTCATATAGATACTGTCATATGCATAACAGCCTTCCCATGGATTGTAGGTATAGACCAGCTTATGCACGCCTACCCCGGCAATATCGGGATAAAAGGTATTACCCGATACTCCTGATCCGGTCCAGTAACCCTCAACAGGCGTAGCTTCCAATGAATATGGTGGCCCCTGCAGGCACTGATTAGGCGGAGTGGACAGGATGGTCGTTTCCGGCGCCCGGTTGACCTTGATCGTCGCCACATCGAAACCAGAACAGCCTTCCGCATCCTCATAAAAATAAGTTATGGTAAAGGTACCGACATTACTTACCGCCGGGTTAAAGACAGAGCCTTCGATACCGGGGCCAAAGAACTCACCTCCGGCAGGATCGCCCTGCAGGGTAAGCGGCGCACCATTAACGCAGTATTCTCCCGGCAAATCCAGGATCCGGACATTTAATTCTGTATGGGGCAGTACAGTGAATGGCTGAAGGGAAACTGCGCTGCATTCGGCTGATATGAACTGCACTGTATACTCTCCCGCCCGGGTCACGATAAGCGTATCATTGTCACTATCGCTAAGGGGTTGGCCATCCAGGAACCAGGTATATTCCCCGCCCTCAAATGACTGTGTTGTAATAATTATTTGATCTGTCTCACAGCCGACATGATTCTCCTCTCCCTGGATGACAAGATCATTTGTACATAAGACGAAAGTATCTATCCTGTAAATATTGCCATTGTCGGTAGCAACATAGATATTCTTCTCCAGGTCGTAGCCGAAAGCCACAAAACTGGCGAAGGAAGGCTTCGCCAGCTCTATAGTCGTAAAGGACTGGTCCGGATTTTTTTTGGTCCCCCAAAACTGGCCTGAACAGTAATCAGTAGAGATATAATGGCCATACAACGAACTGTTGGGATCCTTGATATCAACCACGCCGCCGGTAATGCTGCAGTGACCCGCATTATGGCCGAAAGCCGCCACCGGGAAAGTATAATAGCTCTCCTCGAGACAACCGCTTGTATTATAAGCTTCATAGCCTTCGTAACATCTCCAGCCATAATTAAGTCCGCCGGGGCTGTCGAAGGGCTCATAATCAATCTCTTCCCACTTGCCCTGGCCTACATCCGCGATCCACAGATCGCCATTTCTTTCGTCAAATTTAAATCTCCAGGGATTGCGCATTCCAACCGCCCAGATCTCGGGACGATATTCATTATTGCCTGCAAAAGGGTTGTCGGCCGGTATCTTATATCCCGGGCTTTGACTTACATCGATACGGAGCATCTTACCCAGAAGGCTTTGTTTATTCTGGGAATTATTCTGCGGATCACCGCCGGAACCGCCGTCGCCCATACCTATATACAGGTATCCGTCCATGCCGAATTCGATATTTCCGCCATTGTGATTGGAAAAGGGCTGATTGATACGCAATAATTTTTCCTCCGTTTCTTTGATAGCCAGATTGGAGTCTGCAGATACTCTAAACCTGGATACAACCGTTTTGGCATCGTCCTCGCCGGTATAGTTGACATAAAACATACCGCTCTGCTTGAAGTCAGGAGGAAAAGCCAGGCCGAGCAGACCCCTTTCACCGCCACTCTTCACGCGGTCCCTGATATCCAGGAAAGGCGCCGGCAGGACCGATCCGTCAGGATAGCCGACCTTAATGATACCAGCTTTTTCCACGATAAAGATCCGGTCATCATTGCAGCTCTGTAGAGAGACAGGTGATGACAGCCCCGAAAAAACCTGTGCGAGTGTAATCTTTGGCAACGGATCCTGAGTAAACCCACTAAAGCCGCAAAATAAAAGGGATAAAAGGAATGAAATTTTTGTAAAATTGGCCATGCTTAAATCATTTTATAAGAATAAAATTATGTAATTATTTTGAACTCGGACAAACTTTTAAACATATGTAAAATACTGTTATATAATCATTTTATATACATTTCTCAACGGAGCAATGAAGACCGGCACACAAATGCTTAACGCCTCGTGACGGTCCGGGAATTTAACCGGAGGAACGAATAACATTCCCGGCTTTTACTTGTTATAAATTGCCATTAAAGTAATTTGCATATTTACAATAATTCAATTTGATTTATGTCGGCTCAGCAACCATCAACCATATCAGCTAATCTCAGCGAAAAAATAAAACATAAAAGGCCCTTTATCATAGCCGGCCCTTGCAGCGCAGAGACTGAAGAGCAATACCTTTCGACAGCTATCCGCCTACATGCTCTCGGTAAGATCGATGCTCTCAGAGCCGGAATATGGAAGCCCAGGACCCGGCCCGGATCATTTGAGGGCGTCGGAGCGGCCGGTCTTCCCTGGCTGCAGAAGGCCAGAGAGGTCACCGGACTGCCGGTTGCTATTGAGGTCGCTACTTCCAGGCAGGTCGAAGAAGCGCTGGTCCATGACATCGATATCGTCTGGATAGGCGCACGAAGTACGGTCAACCCGTTCAGCGTACAGGAGATAGCGGACGCATTGAAGGGTGCGGATATCCCGGTCTTTGTCAAAAATCCGATCAATCCTGATCTGGAGCTATGGACAGGCGCCGTAGAAAGGCTTCAGAAAGCGGGGATCTCCACCATCGGCCTTATTCACAGGGGCTTCTCTTCATACGGAAATACCGAATACCGGAATGCACCCATGTGGCATCTTGCCATTGAAATGAAACGGCGCTATCCGGAACTGATCTTTCTCAACGACCCCTCACACATCTGCGGCAACAGGCATATGCTGCAGGATGTGGCCCAGGCTGCTGTCGACCTGGCTTATGACGGCATTATTATTGAAAGCCACATCAACCCTGACCACGCATGGAGTGACGCCGCCCAACAGATCACGCCCGAAGACCTGGGCAGTATGCTCGGGTCCATCATCTGGGATAAAAGATCGGAATCAGGCGATGCGGATAATCAGCTCATCCGGCTGCGCCGCGAAATCGACCAGATGGATGATGAGTTGCTGCTCCTTCTCAGTAAAAGAATGGAGGTTTCCGATAAAATAGGTGCCTACAAGAAAGAAAAAAATATGACCATCCTACAGATGAAACGGTGGAATGATATCCTTCGCCGGTTAAGCCAGAAGGCGGGCAGGCTCAATCTAAGCCCTGATTTTATCAACCGTTATTTCAACGCGATACACATGGAGAGCATCCGGCGTCAGGACGAAGTGATCAACGGCAGGAATTAAGCTCAAGACATCTCAAGCAACGCCAGCCGGATCCGGTTGAGGACAAATATGGATATAAATTCAATATTACGCTGCCGGTCACGGTTGAAGTTAACGAGAAAAGCCTTTGTGGGTCTCCCTTTCACGGCGAGACCTACCCAGAATGTTCCCACAGGCTTTTCTTCACTGCCACCGTCAGGTCCTGCTATTCCGGAAACGCTCGCAGCCATATCCGTGTCGAGGATACGCATGACTCCTTCCGCCATCTCACGCACTACATTCTCGCTCACGGCCCCATATTTTTCCAGACTTTCCATCGATACACCGAGCACCCTGTGCTTGATCTCATTGGAATAGGAGACAATGCCACCCTGATAATACGCCGACGCCCCGGGCGATGACACGATAAGATCGCTGATGTGGCCGCCGGTACAGCTTTCTGCCAGCCCCAGCGTCAGCCGTTTCTCTTCCATTTGGCCCCTGATCACGTCAGGCAGGCTGACTGTCCCCTCACCGTAGACAGCCTCTCCTAACCGATAACGGATGGCATCGGCAACCTCATCGACAAGGGCTTTTATCCCGTCTGCATCCTCCCCTTTTCCACTCACTCTCAGGCGTACTTTGCCAATATCGGGCAGGTACGCAAGGGTCAATGACGGGTGCAAACGGGATTCAACATCGGCAATAGCATCAGCTATATCGGTCTCCCCCCTCCCTACTGTCAGGATCGTCCTCTGTACCAATGAAACCGATCCGAGATAAGGCCGGATCTCAGGAATGAACTTATCGGTAAACAAATGTCTCATTTCATAGGGAACACCCGGCAGGGAAATGATATGCCGCCCTCCGGAGTGAAAGTACATGGCCGGCGCCGTCCCGAGATCATTTTCCAGCAAAGTAATGCCGTCAGGCAGCATAGCCTGCTTCCTGAGCGTATCGGACGGAGTGCGTCCCCTGTTCCTGAAATAAGACATGATCCGGTCCCATGTCGGCTGGTGGAAGCTGATATTCATGCCGTAATACAGGGCAAGCGCTTCAGCCGTATAATCATCGTTTGTTGGGCCCAGTCCTCCTGTCGTGATCACCAGATCAGCTATTTCAAAGGCTTCCTCTATAGCTGCCACGATCGGCGTGATACCATCGCGTATGGTCTTTTTCTGGACAACCTCAATATTGAGCAGGCTGCATTGCTGTGCGATCCAATTACTGTTGGTATCTAAAACCTGGCCGATGAGCAGCTCGTCACCGATGGCTATAATTATTGCTTTCATGGAATATGTATTTGAGGAGCAACTAAAATGTTGAGAGAAGCGGGCTGAATTTTTATCTCTATTTGTGAGCGGTCGGTTTCGAAATATTCTCCGTCGACCTGCAGGCTGAGAGTGGGGCCATTCCCTGTAACCAGCAATCCGCTACTGTTAAGGGTAGTGACCCCGGGTGCCAGGTGGCCGATCCGCAGCAATGCAAGCGAAGCGAAAACAGAAAATCCGGCAAATGTACCGGCAGGAATGACCACAATGTCGAGCTTCCCGTCACATAATGACGCCGCAGGGCTCAGGGTCATGTTATATCCCATTCTGTTGCTGTTGGACACAAACAGATGCCGGGTCAAAAAATGAAGATCACCAACCTCAACCTTCAGAGTCTCCGAATGAGAGATCGATCGCAGTGAGGCGATGGATGCCTTGATATAGCCCGGCAACTTACGCTGGGGGATGAGATCATACTCCCTGATCACCTCAGCAGGAAATCCCATACCACAATTGCTGAAAAAACGCATATCACCGGCCAGGCCGCTATCGATAGCGATCACACGGCCTTCCCGGATGATCTTAAAGCAGGACCTCAGGTCTTTAGGTATCCTCAGATGGCTTGCAAGACCATTGCCCGAGCCCCTGGGTATAATGGCAAGTGTAATATCGGTATGTACCAGGTGGCGGGCGACCTCGTTGATGGTCCCGTCACCACCGCAGGCTACAATGATCCGGCATCCACGGTCGATCGCCTCTTTCACAAACACTTCCGTATCACCGCGTTTTCTGGTAAATGCAATATGAACTTCAAACCGGTCATGGGGAAAGCTGGAATGGATCAATGCTTTATTGATCTCCTGCAGCTGGCGGCCGCTACCTGAAACCGGGTTGACAATAAAAAATATTTTTTTCAGCGGCATGAGAACTCCTCCATTAACATATTATTCTGACGGGAGTGGCTTAAAAATATCTTTGGACCGGCAGGCAACGTTTGCGGCAATTGATCCGTTTTTTCACTACTAATTGGTTGTAAGCGCATCATGCCTCGCTTCCTTTTTGTAAGTCTTTAGGTTAATAGATAATTCAATAACAGGTGGGCAAAAGAGTCCACCTGTTATTATTTTGTTCTGAACCATCTGACCAGATCTTTGAATGACGCCTTCTTTCCGTACATAAGGATGCCGACCCTGTAGATACGCGCCGATAACCAGGCAAAAAAGACGGAAGCAAGGGCCAACAGAACCAGGCTGGTTATGATCTCCCATACCGGAGGTTCAAAAGCAAGCCTTACCGGCATGACTATCGGGGAAAAAAGCGGTACCAGGCTGCTCCATACAGCAAGCGAGCTGTTTGGCGATTTTAAGGCGGAAATAGAGATATAGAAACCAAATAACAGGGGCATTATTACCAGGAAGGTCAGGCTCTGGCCTTCACCCTGGTCGTCACCCATAGTCGATCCGATAGCGGCAAAAAGAGAAGAATACATCAGGTAGCCGAGCAGGAAAAAGAGAAAGATGGTCGGTATCAGCATCCACCAATGGATAGCCTGAAGCTGGCTGATAATATCACCCATCACCGAATTGGTCATTTCAGATTGGATCATATCTCCGGCGGGTCCTGTATTCATGGCCGCCATGTCGACACCGCCCATAAACAGGCCCGAAATAAGATAAATAAATAAAGGCGTCGTAATACACCAGACTATGATCTGGAACAATCCCACCATACCCACGCCAAGGATCTTTCCGAACATCAGCTCATGTGGCCTGACCGTACTGATCATCACCTCTACGATCCTGTTGGTCTTTTCTTCCATAACGCTGCGCATGATCATGGAACCGTTGATCGTAAGCAGGAGATACAGAAAAAAGCCAAATATCCCGCCTATAGCTGCAGCAATTTCGCTACCGCTGTCTTTTTTGCCGCTGATATTCTCCTCCCTGATCCTGACCTCTTTTTCGATCTGGCTGAGCTTATCCTGGTTAAGGCCAAGCCGGGAAAGACGTTTGTTCTTGACATTGACCTGGATAAAACGCTGTAAAGAAGCCTTTGTCTCCAGGTCGGTCTTTTTGCCCGTAAGATATGTCGCCTGGTAATCGGCATCGGAGTCTTCAGGCAGATCCGGCAGGCTTATGATACCTTCGTAGCGGCCGTCCAACTCTCCTTTCAGGGCATCAAGATCACCTTGTTTTCTTACAAAATTGATATTGGCCCACTGTTCGGTATCGGCGGGAACGATACCGGATGGATCGTGAAGGATGATGGTCACACGGGAATCATTTTTATAGGAGACAATATAACCTATCGATCCTGAAAAAATAGCTATGATCAGCGGCATAAAGAGGGTGATCATGATAAATTTCTTCTTGAAGGCTCGGGTAATAAATTCACGTTTTGCTACTATAAAAGTATTGTTCATCAGATCAGAATTGAAACAGAATGCTGCTTATTATAAATAAGCACGCTAAATTACAATGATGTATTTAAATAAATATATGAAAGAATATTTTATCTTTGCGCAACTTTTTTAAAAACAAGTTAAAAACCCTTGTGGAATAACCGTATCTATGGAAAATAATTTTAATTTTCAAAGATCATTCATTGATCAAAACAAAAATCTGATCCTGGGAATACTGGGTGGCCTTGTCTTATTGATCGGCGGCTATTTTGTGTATAAAAACTTCTTTGTCAAGCCTAAAAACGCCACTGCTGCAGATCAGATGTTCCAGGCACAGTTTATGTTTGACCGTGACTCGTTCCAGCTCGCATTGAACAACCCGGGTGTAGGAGGATCAGGATTCCTCAAGATTATTGACAATTACGGCAACACGGAGACCGGAAACCTGGCCAAATATTATGCAGGTCTCTGCTATCTGCACCTCAACGACTTTGACAAAGCGGTCAAATACCTCGAAGACTACAGTCCGTCAGGCGATATCACTCCTGCCATGACCTATGCAGCGCTTGGTGATGCTTATTCTGAAAAGAAGAATAACGAGAAAGCGCTTTCCTGTTATGAGAAGGCTGCCAAAGCCGCCGATAATGAGATGACAGGTCCTTATACCCTTAAAAAGCTCGGTATGTTCCAGGAAAAGCTCGGTAAATATGCCGATGCGGAAAAGTCCTATAAAAAAATCATGGACAACTTCGGTCAGTCCACCGAAGCCAACGGCATCGAACCGTACTATGAAAGAGCTAAGATAAAAGCGACTCAGAAATAAATTCAATTCATATTTTAATCCCACAATCCGGGTGTCGTTTGCTGAAAACTTCACCCGGATTTTTTTGTTTATGGAAAAAAATAACCGACATGGCTCAACATACCGCCCTTAATCTCCCGGACATTTCATCCTTTGCTCCTGATCTGAAAATAGGTATCGTAGATACGGAATGGAATCGGGCTATCATCTCATCATTAAACAAAGGATGTATCGATACGCTGAAGCAGGCAGGCATCCGGGACGAACAGGTCACTTTGATCACAGTGCCTGGCGCCTTTGAGCTCCCGCTCGGGGCAAAGTTGCTGATGGAACATGGTAAGTATGACGCCATCATATGCCTGGGGTGTGTTATTAAAGGAGAAACCTCCCATGACGAGCACATCAACAGGGCCGTGTCCTCGGGCCTCATGCAGCTTGGGCTGATGAGCGACATACCGGTCATATTCGGCGTCCTTACTCCTAACAATGAAGAGCAGGCAAAGGAAAGATCCGGAGGGGCAAAGGGAGACAAAGGAAGAGAGGCCGCCATCTCAGCCCTGAAAATGATCGAAATAAAAAAACAGTTCAGCAAACAGAAGAAAAAAATCGGGTACTAACCCAGCTGCAACGGGAACAGAACGTATCCCATCCTGCTATTCCTTTTTTCTTTTTCCGGGCACATTTTCATGATCATACGGACAATGCCGGCATCCGGAGCCGCAGCAGTATCCCCTGCGCAGGTGATAGCTGCGTGTAAATACCACAAAGCCGTTTTCCAGGTAGTAGTCCGGCTCCGCAGACCCTTTTTCAGGATCCTTATCTTTATTTTTTCCCATTTATACGGCTGAAGTGCAATTACAGGCTTTAAGATGAGACAAAATTGATAAAATTTACTTTATTTTACACTGATCCGGTTTGCCTTTAAAGGCTGATGGTCACAATATTTCATTGTCACAGACAGTTTAAAATACGAATTGATACCCTATAAATATAAGTGAAATAAGCATGTACGGAAAAAAGCTCCTGTTATTATCAATCGGTTTGTTATCCCTGCTCTTCTCTGCCGACGCACAAAATGGTTACTGGCAGCAAAAGGCCGACTATACCATACGTGTCACGCTCGACCCCGAGACCCATAAAATGACAGGAAGCCAGGAGCTCATCTATACAAACAACTCGCCGGATACACTTCGTAAGGTTTATTATCACCTGTATTTCAACGCTTTTCAGCCAAACAGCGAGATGGATATACGCAGCCGCACGATCCCTGATCCTGACAGCCGTGTGGGCAGCAGGATATCTAAGCTCAACGCCAAGGAAGTGGGAGAATATTTTATTAAAACGATCAACCAGAATGGTCATCCGATCAAGGATTTTACTGTCAATGAGACCATCCTCACCGTAAATCTCGCCCAACCTCTCCTGCCGGGCAAAAAAGCCAAGCTGACCATGGAGTACGAGTGCCAGGTACCGGTGCAGATCCGCCGTACGGGGCGGTACAACAAGGAAGGTGTCGCTTATTCCATGGCACAATGGTATCCCAAAATGGTTGAATATGACAAGATGGGCTGGTCGACCAATCCGTATGTCGGACGGGAATTTTATGGCGTATGGGGAAGCTTTGACGTCTACCTGACCCTGCCCGACTCCTTTAAGGTAGCCGGTACGGGAGCTATTGTTTCCTCCATCTCCACCCCTTTTGTCAAGGAGGGATCCAAAGGGACATTTACCAAAGAAAAATACACCACCTACAACATGAAGGCCGACAGGGTCCATGACTTTGTCTGGGCCGCCGACCCGGATTACCAGATCGATAAGATCAATGCCGGGCCGGGCCTTGACCTGATCTTTGCCTACAAAAAGGATATGAAATCCGTCGAAAACTGGAAGACGCTGCAGCCGATCATGAAGGAAGCCATCAATTATGCTTCCCAGCGTTTCGGCACCTATCCCTATCCGCAGTTTTCCTTTATCCAGGGTGGAGACGGCGGCATGGAATATCCCATGGCAACCCTTGTGATGGGAGACCAGTCACTGACAGGCCTCATCAGCGTATGTGTGCACGAGATGATGCACTCGTGGTACCAGGGCGTTCTGGGCTTCAATGAATCGTTATACGCCTGGATGGATGAAGGCTTTACTTCCTACGCCGAAGAGCTGGTCAAGGAGCATCTTCGCTCAAAAAAAATGTATCCCGGCGAAGTAAGCGAGAATCCGTTTGAGCAGGATGCCAAGAATTTTATCAACTTTACAAAATCAGGACGGGCGGAGCCATTATCAACCCATGCCGACCACTTTACGACCAATGCAGCCTACTCCGTCGCTTCATATGTCAAAGGCTGCCTGTTCTTATCGCAGCTTGGTTATGTCATCGGTGAAGATAACCTGCAGAAGGGCCTTCTGAAGTTCTACAGCACCTGGAAATTCAGGCATCCCGACGGGCAGGACTTTATCAACCTGATGGAGCGGCAGTCTGATATGGAGCTCGACTGGTACTACCAATATATGATCAACACCAATATGTTACCTGATTATTCTATCGACACGGTATTCGCTACCGGGCCTAAAACATCCGTCGTCCTCGGTAAGAACGCCCAGATGCCCATGCCGGTCGACCTTGTGATCGAGATGAAGAACGGCAGCAAGTCTTACTTTACCATACCCGTTGACCTGATGCGCCAGCCCAAGAGATCGGACCACAACATGCCGGGGCTGAAAGCCTGGCCGGCATGGAACTGGACCAATCCATACTATGACTATACATTCGACCTGAACCTGTCAGAGGTCAGATCGATCCGTATTGATCCAAGCAAGCGCATGCTGGATAGTAATCCGGAAAATAATGAATGGCTTAATAACTGACAGGTAGCGTATTCCCTGATCACGAAGAGTCATTCTCCAGGATCAACCGGCAACCGAAGGCCGGATCGCGGAATTCAATAACAAAAACTACAACCCTTATAGTTTGCTTTGATTGATCATATCGCTCAGCTCATCGCGGTAATTTTTGCCGATCGGGATCAGCTTTGACTGGTTTTTCTCGATCACCTCGACCATATTGCCCACGACGGCATTGATCTTATCGATCGATACTATAAATGAACGATGGATACGGATAAACTTATCCAAAGGGAGCTTCTCTTCGAGGCTCTTCATTGTCTGGAGCGTGATCACGCGTGTCTGCTCAGTCCGGATGATGACATAATCTTTCAGCCCTTCAATGTACAGGATATCGTCATAATTGATCTTCATCAGCTTTTTGTCGGCCTTGACGAAGATATAATCCGGAGCATTGACCTTGGTCTCATACTTGATCTCAGGCTTGGTTCCGAACTCTTCACGCGCCTTGGCGATCGTTTTGTTGAACCGTTCAACAGAGACCGGCTTCAGGAGATAGTCCAGCGCATTGAGCTCAAATCCTTCGACCGCAAAATTAGGATAAGCCGTACAGAATACGACGGCAGGAGGATTGTCCAACGATTTCAGAAAATCTATTCCTGTGATCTCAGGCATCTGGATGTCGAGAAACATGAGATCGACCTTTTCATTATTAAGCACTTCGATAGCCTGGGCCGCACTTTCACAGCGGTCGATGAGGCGCAGATCGGGCACCTGCTCTATATAGGTCTCCAGGATATCGAGCGCCAGGGGTTCGTCATCTACAATTAGCACGTTGATCATAAGTCGGTTATTTTGTTGTCAAGTAATAAAGCCAGGTCGATGCTGTAAATATCGGCATCTTCACTGATTTTGATGGTATAATTATTGGCATAAACGAGGCCAAGCCTGTCTTTAACGTTTTTGAGACCGATACCGCCGGCCGGCCTGAGCGCCTGGCTTTCCTGCAGTCGAAGCGGTTTGCTGTTCTCAAGCAGGAAGTGTATCACATGGTCTTCCACATTGATATCGAGCCTTACATGGCCTTTGGTCTTATTGGCGCCGATACCGCCGTGCTTAAAGGCATTTTCCACAAAGTTGATAAAGATCAGCGGGGCGATGTATTTATCGTCCAGATCACCATGCACATTGAGCTCGATATCCATCTTATTGCCGATGCGCAGTTTCTCCAGGTCGAGATAGTTACGGAGATAATTGATCTCTTTTTCAAGGGGAACGCGCTTTTCGTTACATTCATACAGCATGTAGCGCATCATTTCGCTGAGCTTGATGACCATGGTGGGCGCCATATCTGACTTTTTGAGCGTCAGGGCGTAGAGGCTGTTGAGGATATTAAAAAGGAAGTGCGGGTTGATCTGTGATTTGAGGAATTTCAACTCCGTCTGTATCTGTTCGGTTTTCAGCTCCTGTTTTTCCCGTTCATTGCGTACCCATTGGGAGCTGATGACAAAGACCGTCGAAGCGATGGCTATAAAAAAATGCAGGATAAAAATAAGGATCTGTCCTTCATACAGCAGGTTATTCTGACTTTGGGGCCAGCCCGTATAGATCCAGAATTCGAAGACCACGCGCGCAAAAGTGACCAGGATGATCAGGGCGAGCAGGTTGACGAGGTAGGTCAGGATCTTGTTTTTGCTCAGATATCTCGGTACCAGGTAATAGATATTGGCGTAGACCAGTGCCATAAAAAACAGCACCTGCCCTATCTGCCGGCTAACCGACAGCATAAAATGCCCGCTGTCCCGTTCCAGTATGATAAGGAAAATAAACAGTCCCAGCCAGAATGCCGTATGGTACACAAGTCGTGACGTGAGCAGCCGGTAGAGGATAAAGAACCTGTTTTTTATTTTATCTTCCAATAGGGATTTTTTCAATAAAAGTCAAAGATAGATGAAAGGTTGTGGAATGGCCGGGAATAATAGATAAAAGCAGGAAAAACAAGGATATCATCCTGGTTAGGCGCGACGACATGTAGAATAATAAAGCCATTTCTTTGAATAATTTCTTTTAACTTCGCAGCTGCAATTTTATTAATTACGCAAGGAAAATTTAATTGTAAAATGAACAGATCCTGGATAGCTTTAATATTTGCGCTTAGTATAACAGCGTGTAAAAAAAACAATGATAGTATCAATGATAATGCACCGGTGATGTCCGCGGAGACGGAGAAAGTGCTTGCCGACCCTTATGTCTCATTACCCCAGATCTCCAATGATACGGTCCCTCCGGTAAAATTTAAAAACAGCGAAGCCATTGAAGCGTCAAAAAAGGTTTACAAGCTATTAGCCGATTATAGCAAAGCCGTAAGAGCAGAGGATAAGACCAAAGGACAGGAGCTAAGGAAAGAAATGGATGCTGCATTAGAGGAGGCAAGAGCCGTTGCCAAGGTCTTATCCGGCAGTGAAAAAGTCAAATATGAAGAATTTATCAGCACAAGTGAGCAAAAAGCTAAGGCCGTTACAGAAAAACTATAAAAAACGCTCATAACGGCCTTCTGTATAAAAATTATACACATTACTTCCATTGATTTACTTCCAGGCGTGGGTAGGTCCGGTTGTTTCCATCTGAAGCCGGCATCCAACGACACACCGGATGAATGTTACAGATTCCCGGGCCGGTCGCGATGAGATGAATCGGGATCAGCTCTGAGATCTTATGACGCCCGGCTAAGTAGATCCGTATTACAGAACCTCCCTGATCTTACATATTTAGAGCTCTGAACATTCCTTAGAATCTTAATTTTTGCCGTTTGTGCCTTCCGGCTATTTCATTACTTTTGTCGCTTAATTCTTACACAAGACGCAATACATCTTTGCGTTAAAACGTCTAAACCATCTGTATGAAGAATTTATCATTGATCTTAAATGCTGTCCTTGCCATCGCAGTAGCTATTCTGTATTATCTGCACTTCAGTAAACCCAAACAGGTTGCTACTGTCAAAACAGCCCCCGGCTGGGATACCGTTGTCACCGTAGAGACTCCGGAAGAAGCCGCTGAAGCAGGCCCGATGGGCAGGATCCTGTATGTCGATATAGACACCATCAATCTCAGATACAATTACATCAAAACCCAAAAAGCCGCTATGGAAAAGCAGGGAGCACAGGCGGAAGCCAGTCTCAAAGCCAAGGCCCAGGCACTTCAGGCTGAATACATCGATTACCAGAAAAAAGCACAGGCCGGCGAGCTCACCCAGCAGCAAGCTATGGCTATGGAAAAAAGCATCACTGAAAAGCAACAGTCTCTGGCGCAGCAGGAGCAAAAGCTCTCAGAACAGCTGATGGATAAGACGAACAAGATCCAGGAAGAGCTCAACCGCAGGATGCGCAAAGAGCTCCAGGTATACCTGGACAAATATCAGGCCGACTATATTCTCGGCTATACGGAGGGTGCCAACATCCTCCTTACCAACCCTAAACTGAATATCACTAAAGAGGTCCTGACAAGACTTAACGAAGCCGATAAGAAAAAATAAGATGCCGTTCCAGCTTGAGTCCAAGTATACACCTACAGGTGATCAGCCGCAGGCTATCCGCGAGCTGGTAGAAGGTGTTCGTTCAGGCGAGCGGGCTCAGGTATTGCTCGGTGTAACAGGCTCGGGTAAGACCTTCACCATGGCCAATGTCATCAAAGAGCTCAATAAACCCACGCTCGTACTTACCCATAACAAAACGCTCACCGCTCAGCTTTACGGTGAGTTCAAGGAATTTTTTCCTGATAACGCTGTGGAGTATTTTGTTTCCTATTATGACTATTATCAGCCCGAAGCCTATATATCAGTAACAGATACCTTTATCGAAAAAGATCTTATGATCAATGAAGAGGTCGATAAGCTGAGGCTCAGGGCCACATCGAGCCTGCTTTCCGGGCGCAATGATATCATCATCGTCGCTTCCGTATCCTGCATCTACGGTATGGGTAACCCGGAAGATTACAAGAACAGCATTATCCGGCTCGAACGCGGCCAGCATGTATCCAGGAATACATTTCTCTACCGGCTGGTCGACAGCCTGTATGCAAGGACCGAATCAGCGTTGACCCGGGGTCATTTCCGAGTAAGGGGTGACATTGTCGACATCGCGCTGTCGTATGTCGAGCATGGATTGCGTATTCATTTCTACGGAGATGAGATCGAGGAGATCGAGATGCTGGAGATCGAAAGCGGCAAGGCTATCCGCAAAATGGATGTTGCCGCCATCTTCCCGGCCAACCTATATGTAGCGCCCAAAGACCGTCTCCAGGAGATCATCCGTTCGGTCGAGCACGAATTAAAGGAGCACGAGTCCTATCTCGAATCGGAAAACAAATTTTTGGAGGCAAAACGCATTCACGAGCGGACCAACTTCGACCTTGAGATGATCAAAGAGCTGGGCTACTGCAGCGGTATCGAAAATTATTCCCGGTTTTTCGACGGGCGTGAACCCGGGGCGAGGCCATTCTGCCTGCTCGATTATTTCCCGGACGATTATCTGATGATCATCGACGAGAGCCATGCCACCATTCCTCAGATCAGGGGGATGTGGGGCGGCGACCGCAGCCGTAAGACCAACCTGGTCAATTTTGGCTTCCGGCTTCCGAGCGCCATGGACAACCGGCCTCTGAACTTTAACGAATTTGAATCCCTCATCAACCAGGTGATCTTCGTATCAGCGACACCGGGCGATTATGAGCTCGAGCAGACGGAAGGCGCGCTGGTAGAGCAGCTCATACGTCCTACCGGCCTGGTCGATCCGCCTATTGAGGTCCGCCCGAGTATCAACCAGATCGATGACCTGCTCGAGGAAGTGGCGGTCAGGGTCGAAAGGAATGAAAGGGTTCTGGTCACAACCCTGACCAAACGTATGGCTGAAGAACTAGCCAGGTATTTCCAGAATCTTCAGATCAAGACCAAATATATTCATGCTGAGGTCGATACGATGGAGCGTGTAGAGATCCTTCGTGACCTGCGTATCGGTGAATTTGATGTCCTAGTGGGCGTCAACCTGCTGCGCGAAGGCCTCGACCTTCCGGAGGTTTCCCTGGTGGCCATCATCGATGCAGACAAGGAAGGGTTCCTGAGGAATACACGGTCGCTTACCCAGACTGCGGGACGCGCAGCGCGAAATGTCAACGGCAAGGTGATATTTTATGCCGATAAGATCACCGAGAGCATGGAAAAAACCATTGATGAGACGAACAGGCGTCGCGCTATCCAGATAGAGTATAATAAAAAGCACAACATCACTCCGAAAAATCTGGCCAAGACCCGGGAAGAGATCCTTGCCCGCCAGTCTATCCTTGATATCCGAGGCAAAAAGCAGGAGACCTACTATCAGGAAGCGGAGAAGCCCGATATTGCAGCCGACCCGGTCGTGGCAATGATGAACAGGGAGCAGCTGCAGGCGCTGATGGAAGAAACGGAGAACAAGATGAAAAAAGCCGCAAAAGAGCTTGACTTCATTACTGCAGCACAACACCGGGATGAGTTGTTCGCCCTGAAGAAGAAATTTAAAGACGCTTAATTGATAGTGACACGTCCGAATAAATACCGCCATTTTATATATTTCCTGCTTCTGCTTATCCCCGGAAGCATATGGCCGGTGTCAACCTACCCTCCATTGAAAGGAAAAACGGGCAACAAAAATGTGCTCATCCTTGAGATCAGAGGCATGACCTATGAAATGCTGGAAAGGGCCTATGCTCCCAACCTCAAGTATCTCATCAAAAACGGCTTCCTGGCTTCGACCCGGTATCTTAACCCTGAAGAGCCGGTTGCTCCGGGCCAACGGGGCGCTGTGCGCAGAAAGCTCGGGAGGATGGTGCTGTGCTATGACTCTCTCAGGGTATTTCAGTCTTCCCTCAATACTGTCGGTGTATTCAGTGATACGATACGTGGCCCCTTTACCCTGCTGCGCAAAAATTTCCGCTCCAACGAGTCGATGGTCAAAGACTTTATCAATAACAGCAACGGAAGCAATGTAAGATTTTCATTTCTGTCATTCAGGACCTTTTTATCCAAGCAGAACCATCTCGAAAGAGATCAGATCAATGAGCTTACCACCATCGACAGTCTCATCGGTATCGTGTTCAAAAGCTACCAGGAAAAGGTCAAATGGGATCAGACGACTGTAATGGTACTGACCGACGGTACGGCCGGGCATAAATACCAGAGTACCGAATTATACAAAAACACACCCATCATAATCAAGGGACCGGGTATCCCTGTCATACAGAGTGTTGAGACATTGGTGACGAGCGACGATCTGCTCGCCCTTGCCAATAATATTCTGGAAGTAAGCTGCCAGGATCCGGTTGTTCCCGGGATGAGGGATTTTCTGGCAGAAATGCCCAACAGGTCCGACAGTACTATCACCTTCCGGCCGCATTTTGTAAGCCGGCCCGACATACTCGTGTATCCGATGCGCAACCGGAATATGCTCGAGCTTGAATTACTCGCCGATAATGACAATGCTGTTATCTATTATTCACTGGACAGCACGGATCCCCGTGTCAACGGCATTGAATATAAAAACCTGGTCCCGATAAAGGATGCAGGGGTCTATTTTATCCGGGCGGCAACCAACTACAATGGTGTCTGGTCATCGGTAACCCAGCAGAAAGTAACGCTGAGGCATAATCTGGCCAATATAGAGATAGATCCGCAACCGGATGCCAAATATTACTTTGACGGAATAGACGAGCTGGTCGACGGCGACACGGCCGGTCTCGATTTTGCAGTGGATAAATGGCTGGGATTTCAGGGCAAGGATGTTAATTTCTTATTCAGTTTTGGTTCGAAGCGTGAGATACATAGTATAGACATTTCAGTATTACAGGATTACATTTCGTGGATCTTTCTGCCCAAAAAGATCACTGTCCTGGTGGGTGATGACCGGAACCACATGGTCGAATTAGGCTCCCAGGCTCATGAGTCCAATGTTGACGATGAAAAAAATATCAGAAAACATTTTGTATTCCATGTCGAAGATTCTTTTCTCCAGTCAGTCAGCAGTAACCTGGCTAAGAAGAAAAAACGCAAAAGGACGCTGCAGGTAAAGTATCTTCAAATAAAGGTAGAAGCACAGAAAACCGCTCCCGAATGGTTCTCGTTGCCGGGCGCACAGGTCTGGTTCTTTACCGATGAGATAAAAATTGAATAAAATTCCGGTCAGACCGGAAGTAAGGCAATAAAAAAGCCCCGCCAGGCATTTAGTATCCTACCCGGATCGTACATGAACTATAAAATAAAGTCGGATATAGCTGTATTCTTTCGCCGCAATTTCGGAAGCATATCTGCACTGGCGGCATGGGGCTTCAACGCGGGCATCTACCTGACCATTGCCGGGCTCTTTACCAGCCGCTTTCTGATTTCCTGCGGCATGATCGTCATGGGTTGTGCCTCGTTATTATATATGACGACCCTGTCAAAAAAGGCAATAAAAGAAAAATACAGGGCCGGTAAACCGGTTTTGTTCGCCGTAATACTGCTCGTCGCAAGCGTCTTATCCTCCTTTGCCTGCAGTGAAGAGATCGGATTTGCCGTCATACGGCTGAAGCTGTATGCAGGATTTTTATTAATACCATTGGTTGTATTTTTTAGTCCTCCGGTCAGCCGTGCTCACCTGAAAAACTATTTTTTATATGCTTTATGTGGGGCGATATTTACCAGCATACTCATTCAGATCATCTACTACCGGGAGTTTGAAGTGCTTTCTTCCCGGATGAGAATGGGACAGCCTCTACCAACGCCTGTCCCTCATATCCGGTATGGTATGTTTGTATGCTTTGCTTTTCTGGGAGGAATCTATGCTATCCTCAACAGGCTGTTTGAAGGGAAATGGTTTCTTTTTGTGCTTATCTCTGCCCTGTATCTCGGCATCTCCATACTTCTGCTGTCGGTCAGGACAGCCTGGATGATAACTTTTGCAGGTATGATCCTTATCTTCCTGCGCTTTATCATCGGCAAAGGTAAAAAGGTCCTGATCATCCCGATCCTTCTCTTGCTGATATCTGTCTTTACAGGAGCTTATTTTCTGATACCATCCGTCCGTTTTAAGATCGATTATATGAGATATGACTGGCATAGATACAGATCGGGCGAAGGATCCTCCTATTCTGACAGTGAGCGCGTCTATTCTCTGCAAAACGGCTGGCAGATATGGAAAGACAATAAATGGTTCGGTGTCGGATCGGGTGATCTCCATACCGAATTGAAAAAAAACAGTGTCAGGAATGGAATCCCCACGGACCAGATCCCTCACAACCAGTTCCTGGTAACTGCAGCTTGCGGAGGTATCCTTTCTCTTGTTTTGTTTATAATGGCCTGGATCCTGTTATTCCGGGAACCGCGGCACAGGAAGGTATTTATATTTAACTTAGTGATCACGCTTTATTTACTGACATTTTTGTTTGAGCCAACCTTTGAAACATCGCTCGGTGTTTTATCCTTTGTATTCATAACATCCATGATCCTCATCCCTGTGTACCGGCGGGATGAAACAGCATAACAAAAACCATCTCCGCTGCTCCCGGTCATAGATAGAAAATCATATCAACCCTAATCAACCACCTCAAATTTTACTATTCGCCAGGTGCTTTCACCGCCTTTGTTGTAGCTCAGCAGGTACAAGGCGGCAGGCAGCAGATCTATATGAAAAAAATAGGTGCTTGTCAGCTCTACCTTTTTCGTATCACGGATCATAACATGCCCCAGAATATTTCTGATCTCATAATTCAGCTCGGTAGTTTCAGAGTTGAGCTGGAGATAAAAGTAGCCACCGTTCGGATTGGGATATAGGATCTCTTCCAGCCCGTCATCATCTCCAAAATACAACATCCTGATCGGAGAGTACCATACCCGACCCGAATCATTGGAAACCCTGGCGCCGTAATAATTATAACCTTTCAACGGCAATTCATCAAAAGAAGTATAGTGATGCGCATCCGGCCCGTTGTTTACAGGCTGGACCTCATGGAGACGGAAGAATTGAAGGCCATCGGCCGACCGTTCGATCTCTATGTCGCTGATGATCTCATCGGTCCGGATATCGAGCTTAAGCCGGGCCCTTTCAATACCTGCTTTAACAGCACGAAGATCCACATCCATATACGCCTCTTCGTAACAGGGCAGGCTCAAAGTAAAATCTATCGACTCACAGTCGAGATGCCGGGCATAAAAAACACCCTGTTTCAAGCCCGGGATCAAAAAAACTCCTGTTTCATTTGGAGGCGGGACAGGAAGATCTGATGGCTGAAGTGAACGCACATAAAAGATCGTGCCCGGAATATCGACAGACGGAATAATGACTGCGATACCATTTTCACAATCATAGGTGACAGTGTCAATGCCCGGCGTAGGAGTCATGACGACCTAGCTCATGTTGATCTGAGCTCTGATAGTGGCAGGCCATAATAAGCCTGCCACCATCAATAGCTGCAACATGAAGACGGCTGAAAAACATGCTGAGTTTACCTTCATAATATCCGCCAGCTTCACCCGTATCCGGTTATTCCCTGATACAACCATTGGAGTCGGTGATCTTCATGAGATTATAGGTGGTTGCGCCTGGTCCCGGCTGCGGGGTGATATTGAACGCATTCCCGGAAACAATGCCCGTATAGGCCTGGAATGGCGGAGTAGTCGTTCCCGAGCCGATCTCAAGACCGAATGGCCCTGTACCACAGGTTGAATTGAACGTCAGCTGGGCATCTTCTCCTTGGCACACCTCATCACCGCTAATGGTTCCGTCAGGTGTAGGGAAAACAGTGATGCTGAAATCCTGACCGGCGCCTGAGCAGGTGATCGTATTGACGGTCAATTGTGGCGTCACGGTTATGATACCGGTATTATTGATACAATCGGTATTGGTACCGGTAAAGGGATCGATAGGACCGGCACCTGAGCCGTCCAGACCGATCGTCGTATTACTATTGGTCCAGTTATAGACACTTCCTGCCGGCGCTCCACTGAAGACGATGGCGGGAACGGTTGTGCCGTTACATGCAGTCAGGTCAGCAGGATCCGCCATAGTGATCTGTGGAAGAACGGTAATATCAAAAGTGACCGGAGAGCCCGAACAGCCATTTGCCCTGGGCGTAAGCGTGATCGTCACGGTAAGCGGGGTGCTTCCTGAATTGGTAGCCGTAAAGCCCGGGATCTCCGTAGCTCCTGTCGCATCGCTCAAACCGATGGTAGCTCCTCCCTCAATATCAAAGGTATAGCCTGAAGGCGTACCGGATACAGCGACAGGCGATGTGATGGTGTTATAACAGTAGGTCACATCGGAAGGCGGCGTGATAACTGGCGTCGGATTAACAGTAATGGTCACCGACTCACAGGAGCTTGCGGAACAACTGCCGCCGGTAGACTGGATATAATAAGTTATTGAGATCGGATCTGTGCCGGCATTGACCGGGTTGACGGTAATTGTGGTTCCTGTACCTATCACGGTACCACCGCACGAACCGGTGTACCAGGTCCATGAGGCGCCCGTGCCTAATGACCCGTCGACTGCCAGCTCTACACTCCCACCCGTACACACGGCCGTGGGATTAGCAGTGACACCCGTGATGGAGGATGAGGTGTTGACCGTTACCGTAGTCGAGCTGATCTGAGCAAATGACTCATTGGCCAAAAAGGTCGTTAAAAAGGAGAAAATGATGAAAAGGGATAATTTTATTCGTTTGGAGGTAAAAAAGTGGATCTTCATTTTATTAAAATTTTATTTGTTAAAAAAATCAATCATGGTCAATCTGAAATGCATCCATTGTTGTCAATGATCTCAGTAAGCAAATAGTCGGTAGTTACAGCAGGGTTCGGCGCTACGTTGAACGGTACGCCACTCAGTATTCCCGAAAGGGAATTTCCGTTGATCGTCAGTGTATAAGGCCCTGTACCGGCGCTTGCTGTGAACATCAAGGTCGCCTGTTGGCCCTGGCAGATGGTGCTTCCGGTCAGAACTCCGACGGGTGGAGGATGTTGACCGGTCAATGTCTGTAAAGTAGCGGATGACTCGCAGCCCGAAGTCGCTTTGACCTTAAGAAAATAACTCCCGGGAGACAGGCCGGAAATCGCATACGGATTGCTACCCGGTACGTATGAAGCGCCGTTGTCAATACTATATTGGAAAGGCGCAAGGCCGGAAGTCGCTGAAAAGGTGACGGAACCGTTGCTCCCGTTGGTGCAGGTGGGATGATAGAAGGAATTGACCGTCAGCGTGGGAATGGCAGGACCGGTAAGGCTGATACCTGAGGCGGCGGTCACACAACCGTTATTATCTTTTACTCTGACCCCGTATGTTCCCGCCGCCAAGCTCCCGAAAGTATAGGGATTACTGCCGGCCTGGTAAGACGATCCGTTATTAATGGAATACTCATAAGGCGGGCTGCCTCCGCCACCGAGGATCATGATCGATCCGTTTGGAGGACAGGTAGAAGCGTTAACAGGTGTAATGGATTGCGTAAGTATGGGAGGCTGGGTTAAAGTTACCATCCCGGTTGTTGTGCAGTTGACATCCTTTACCACAACGGTATGATTACCGGCCCCCAGGCCTGTAAAGACATTCCCCGAGAGGAACGGTCCACCGTCGAGTGAATAGGTCAGGGGGCTGTTGCCGGTTGCTGATATCGTAATGCTTCCGTTATTGGATCCGTTACAGGTCAGGTTGTTTTGTGTGGTAGTAAAGACCGGCCCGATGCTCGCAGTCGAAGAAGCATCCTGGGAGACCGTCACGTTGTAGGCCGGAGGAAAGAGAACCTGCACTTGTTTGGAGATCATGAGGACATAGATCTGGCCCTGTGCCACACCCGGAATTGTAAAGGATTGATTGATCGCATTGGAGCCTCCGCAGGCGACCACGCTGCCCGAACCTCCCAACAAACCCAGCAGACCGCAGGCGCCTCCCAGAAGAGCATCGATCTGACTGTCCGAAGTCTAGGGCCCCCATACAATATAGGAAATAGACGGATTGGAAGGATTGTTGATCTTCATTACCAGGTCACCCGGAGCGGCTACTTGGAAACGAACATAAGTGGTCAGGATGTTTAAAAGCGGAATGCAGCCATAGCCACCCAGCAACGGCACTGTGACACCGGAAGTAAGATTAAAGGTATGCCCGGAAGGGCAGAGCTTGGTATCATCGTTACAGGTGCCGTTCTGACCCCGGCTTATCCACGGGATCAATACCAGAATAGATCCAATAATGTATCGAGCACAAACACGCATAAAAGGATGTATTGTAAGGTAGCTTGCGGATAAGTTCATGCAAAGTCAAACATGAATCGATCACGCCTATTTTTATATTAGGTGTGTGCGCAACAAATATATTAAATATTTTTATAAACTATATTATTTTAATAAACAATAAATAACATATAATGTATATTTATGTTATAACAAATTTTATCAATATAAAATATACTCATAAACACATAATTATGCATTTATAAATATCCTATATATAGAATATTTATTTAAAAATAGCTCGCAAATTCCTTAGATATTGGGCCTTGCTTCAGGATAGGCAATACGGATATGGCTCATATTGACCAGCATCGTCTTGAAGATACGTATACAGACCTGAACATCCTCAAAGGTGATCTCAGAACGATCAAGCTGCCCGCCTTCTATCTTGGCCTTAATAAGCTTATCGACCAGGTCGTTGATCTCTTCCTCAGAGGGATTGACAAGGCTTTTGACTGCAGCTTCGACCGTATCGGCCAACATGACGATGACCTGCTCCTTGGTCTTGGGCTTAGGCCCCGGATAGGTAAATACCTTCTCATCGACAGCATGATCGGCATGCTCTTTGACAAACTTCCGGTAGAAATATTCAACCTTCGTAGTGCCGTGGTGGGTTTTGATAAAATCGATAATGACATTCGGCAGGCCGAATTTTTTAGCGATCCTGACTCCTTCGGGCACGTGCTCTATGATCAGCTTGGCGCTGGTCACATAATCGAGCGAATCATGAGGATTGACATTGGTCTGATTTTCAGTGAAGTTGAAGGGGTTTTTCATTTTCCCGATATCGTGATATAGTGCTCCTACCCTGGCCATCGTACTGTTGGCTCCTATTTTCTCAGCAGCGGCTTCAGCCAGCGTGGCCACATGCAGGACGTGCTGGAAAGTGCCGGGCGCTTTGATCGACAGCTCCTTCAAAAGATTATTGTTCAGATCGGACAATTCGGCAAGCGTAATGCTGGATGTGAAGCCAAAAAGCCGTTCCAGCAGCGGGATCAGGGGATAAGCGAGCAAAGTAAGGAAGACATTAAGACACAGCCACCAGATGCTGTTGAGATTGAAATCCTCCAGGTTGTTGCTTTTGATATATGTCAGGAAAAGATAGGTAAAGATATAGGTGGCAAGTAGCAGCAGGAGGAGCAGAAAGAACTTGGACCAGTACCGTGTTTCCTTGGTCAGGATCACGACCATGATACCTGCCGTGACCTGCATGGTGATATAGTCCTTGGTCACCGGTCCGAAAAGAGAGACAATGAGCAGAATGGCGATCAGGGTAAAGAACGCCAACCGCTGGTTATAAAAATTCTTAATGACAATGGGCGCGATACAGAAGGGGATCATCAGCAGGTCGAGTGTATTGGACCTGATCACAAAATAGGTGAAGATGGCATACATGACGATCCACAGATTCATAAAAAGCATCTTCTTAAAGATCAGGAAAACCTCCCTCACATAGGTACGCACGTACATGACATAGAAGATCAGGATCACGGAGATAAAGACAAAATAGGCAAGAAATGATTTAAAATAAGACAATCGACCGGTATTATCCGCCTCATATCGTTCCTTCAGGGAGACGAGCTTCTGATAGCTGTCCTTCGAAATGGTAGAGTTCCGGGTTATAATAATGTCGCCTTTTCGCACGATCCCCTCATTGGGCGAAATATCTTTAAATTCCTGATCCAGGAACTCATTGGAAAGATCCTGGTCCAGGAACAGGTTAGGTTCCAGTATACCATCTATCAGCGGATACAGGTATTTCCCCTTGTCGCCGAGATTACCGGCAGCTTTTCTGGCTTCGCTTTTTGCAACCGCCACGGTTGGAACGGCAGCCCTCGCTTTCAGCGAAATGGTATTCCCGTCAACAATGTTGATCAGGAAGTCCTTATCACGGTCTTTATAGGCATCGTTGTTTTCAAGGACGCCTTGCTGGTAAATTTTGGTAAACACATCGATCAGAAGACGGGTGTTGAAGTCATTAAAGCTATTCAGGAACAAGGCGGTGTCACCACTAACCCGGCTTTTGTAAAGATTGTATTCTTCGTGAACCTTCTCCTCTAAATTTTCAAGTGTTGATTCGTTTTTTTTGTAATAGGGCGTAAAGTTCTTAAGGATCTCTTCCTTTTCTTTGGCGATCTCCGTATCGGTCTTCCTGATGGCAAAGTCATAGGGAGCTCTCAGGTCACTATACTTCCACTTGCTTCCTTCTTCAAATTCGTATGTAACCGACTTGATCCTCGGCAACAACAGGCTGATTATCAGCGCAGAAGCCAGGATGATCAACAGCCGGTAAGAGCCCGTCAGGTTGCGCAATAGATTGAAAGAGAAGTTCTGCTCCATAGTTACTTATTATGTTTTGGCATCCATGCAACATCTTTTAGCCCGTTAGTATGGCTCAGATAGCGTGCCAATACGAAATAATAGTCGGAAAGCCGGTTGAAAAAGGCCATAAGGATCTCGTCAACCGCTTCTTCATGGTCAAGAGCCACGATACAGCGTTCTGCCCTGCGACATACACAACGGGCCAGGTGGGCAAAAGACGTCGGCGCATACCCTGAAGGCAAAATAAAGCTGCGCAGAGGCGATAGCTCCTGCTCCATGGTATCGATCCAGGATTCCAGTAGATCGATCGCCGGTTGTCCCGGAGCGTCGATATACAGCTTGCCCCCGGGAGGTGTGGCAAGCACAGCGCCATACGCAAAAAGCCAGTGTTGGATCTCCAGCAGATCGGACTTTATAGCCTCGTCATGGATCGAGTCGATCAGGACACCCGTCTGCGCATTCAGCTCATCCACAGTCCCGTAAGCTTCGATCCGCAAAGCGTCCTTCGGCAGCCTTTTACCTCCAAAAAGTGAAGTAGTGCCCTTGTCGCCTTTCTTTGTATAAATTTTCATCGAAATGTTTCCTAACCAAAGATACGCATTTAATCAATTTGCGGGAACCGGCAGGAAATGTAAAATCAAATATCCGAGGTTGGCGGAGATAATAATGATCCAAAGCAGGTTGAGTTTTGGCCATTTGATAAGGATAAGCAGGCAGATAACAAAGAGGATCCACTGACGATAGTTGACCAGGGTCTCATAGCCGATAATAAAGGAAGCAGCACATAGTATGCCCAGCGATGCAACGATCAGGCCTCTGAAAAAGGTCCTCCATACAGTCGAATCCAGGAACCGGGACAGAACCGTACTACCGAGGAAGGCATATAACATGGTAGGGATGAGCATACCGGCCAGCGCAAGAAGGGTGCCCTGCCAGCTGCTAAGCTGATAGCCGATAAAGGTTACCACGGAAAAGATCGGCCCCGGCACAAACAGTCCGAAAGCGATTGAGTCAAGCAGGGTATTGAGGGTGATAATATGAGTGTCTACCAGGTCAAACTTTAAAAAAGCGAAGATGATATAGCTGCTTCCAAGCATCAGGCTGCCGATCTTAACGAACAGCAGCAGTAGCTTTTGATTTTCCAGAAGAGGCAGCAGGATTTGCGGCTGTGACTGAAGGATAATAGCCAAAGCTGATCTTTTTCCTGCGCTCATCTGCCTCAGCAAGGCATAAGCGCAACCGCTCAGCAGGAGTAGCAAGATCGGATTGAGCCCCGAGAGCGTAGCCGCCAAAACGACGAGAAAGATGCTCAACAGCTTAAAATCCCTGATATAGCGGATACAATATACAAAGCCGGTATAGATCAATACAGCGACTATCGCTACTCGTATCCCGTACAGGAAAGGATCGGCAACTTTAAAACGGCCATTGCCCAGCTCCTTATAATATAAAGCAAAGACGAGCATCAGCAGGCAGGACGGAAGTATAAATGACAGGCCCGCGACAACCATGCCCAAGGCACCCTTTTGATAAAAGCCGATCTTCATGGCCAGCTGCGTGCTGGTCGGTCCGGGCAGCGAAAGACTTTCTTTCTTTAACCTTTGAAACGTATCCGCATCCAGGATATGCTTCCTTGTCACCAGCTCATTCTCCATGAGCTTGTTATGAGAGTTGGGGCCACCAAAGCTAAAGGCACCCAGCTTCAGAAAAAACCAGAAAATATCAAAGAGTGTAGCCATGCCGCCAGATATTGAACACAAATATATAAACTATTTATAATATGACTAAAAGTATAACTGTTTCCATAATATTTATAGATCATAAAATGTTATTAATACAAAATAATAACCATGAAATATCTGCCGTCCTTATTCCTTTTCCTGCTGCTTGTAAGCTGTAAATCGGTCGAACCCAACCGTACCGAAAGGAAGGTAGAGAGAAGAAATGAAAAAAAGGCCAATAAGGGTATCCTGGATAAAGATGTCGCCGACATCCTGGTCGCCCTGGCCGACTCACGCATCACCGGCATCAAAAGATCAAAGCTCGCCGTCAAAAAAGCCGCTAACCCGGCCTTTCGGGAAATAGGCAAAAACACAGCGGACGGAGACGAGCAAATGCTGAAATCCCTGAAAAAAATCGCTAAGGAAAGAAAGATCACCCTCCCTAACCGCATGGGCTCTGAAAATGAAGAAAGCTACGAGACGCTGGAGTCCGCGTTTGGAAAAGACTTTGATAAGAAGTACTTTAGGACGGAGAAAAAGAGGATCAAGGCCGACCGGAAATTATTAAAGAAAGCAGCTTCATCCGGGGATCCGCTGCTGGCACAGCTGGCAGATACCTGGAGACCTGTTTTCGACACCAGGCTGAAAACATTAAAGGATGCAAAATAAGCCGTCATAAGATCTTTAGTGATGGCCAATAACATACATGCGTGTCTGTCTTAGTCCCTTAGCCGACTTCAGTATATTCTGTAGGGATCATAGTCTTCAGGGAACAGGCTCATAATAGCCCTCATCCAGCTCTTCTTCGATGTATTCTATCCGGTCGATCAATCTGCTGCTGATCCTCAGAAAGTCCATCTCGGTGATCACGCCGACCAGCTCGTTCTTATAGACGACAGGCAGGCAACCGATCTGCTTGCTGCGCATGGTTTCCAGCGCCTCGGCAATGGTAGCATCGGGGCTTATCGTTTCCGGCCTGGTGATCATAATGTCGGCTACGGTAACTATCTCCTGGCTGTTGGTGATCTTGCGGTTCGAAAAATGGCGTAGCAACAGCCTGCTGGTGACCAGTCCGACGAGATTACCCTTTTTATCCTCGACCGGCATATAGCGGATCTTGCGCCAATCCATCATCTCCGCAACGAGCTCGACAATGTCGTCTTTCTGAACGGTAAAAAGATCCGTTTCCATGAATTCCTCCACCTTGAGCGCGCCGGGCCGATATTCTTCCAGGTCTTTGAGCTTGGGAGCCTTCCATTTATGTATCGGGATCTCCTGCTCCTGGTTTTTGATGATGGATTGTGTCAGCACGGCCATCGCTTCATCACGTGTCACGTGTTTGATAAATGACGTAAATGCTCTCAGCTGCCACCGGGCCCCGGTCATATGCTTTTCGGCGCGACCGCGTATCACGTCGAGATATCTGGTGATATCGGCAGACTCGACGCCCTTGAGCTTCAAGCCATGCTCCGCAAGTGGGATCAGCTCCTGCAGGGCGAGCTCTGTGGGAGTGATCTTTTTATCTTTCAGCCAGGTAAACTTCGTATCGATGCCGAATTGTGCCGCCTTGCCGAAATTATCCCGCACATCCTCCCAGGAAATGTGTTTTGTGATGTCTTTGTACTGGTCATCCATGCCGGCCATCGCTCCGAGCCAGAACGCCGCATTGGCAACCTCATCCAAGACTGTCGGCCCGGAGGGTATCACCCTGTTCTCTATCCGCAGATGTGGCTTACCGTTGTCGCTGATCCCGTAGCAAGGCCTGTTCCAGCGGTACACGGTCGAGTTATGGATCTGAAGAGCTTTCAGCCTGGGCACTTCGCCTCCTGCGACCATAGCCACCGAATCATCATAATTATCGCCGGTCATGATCACACGGAAACGGCTGATGTCTTCCTTGTATATTTCGAGTATCGATTTTTTCAGCCAGCCTTTGCCAAAGCTGACCCTCGGGCTGCGATCACGCATATGCTCGGTCGAGGTCCTGGTATCCAGCGCCTGCTGAAAGAGCGCGATCCTGGACTCATGCCACAGGCGGCGTCCGAAGACGATCGGGGAATTGGCAGCCATGGCAATGATAGGCGCAGACAGTGTCTGGGCAATATTATAATGCTTGACAAAGTTGGCTGGGGTCGTCTGCATATGGACCTGAAAGCTCGTATTACACGCTTCCAGAAGCGGAGAATCGTGCTTTACCAACAGCTCGTCGATGCCCTGGAGCCGTAGCTCATAAGCCGATCCGATCAACATATCGTTGAAGGCTTCCATCAGCGCATAGTAGCGGTCCTTCGGTGTCAGGTTGGTCAGCTTAAGGTCAAATTTATTGAGTGTGGGCAGGATGCCCGTCAGGATGACCTTGGCCCCGTATTTTTTGAGATACTCACGGATGATGGCCAATTGATCGTTGTTCTCTTTTTCCATCTGGCTGAAGCAATCTCCGATAAACTCACGCGGAGAAAGATTGGTCTCCAGGTTAAATTTGGCCAGCTCCGTCCCCACCCATTCGTACTCCTTCATCTCTTCGAGCACCTCAACCGCAATCAGCGACGGCTTGAAGTATTTATCATCGACCATAAACATCTCCTGTTCAGCGCCGATCCTCATAATATCGGTCTCAAACCAGTCGCCTTCCAGCATGTTTTCCAGCGCCTTCACATCATTCAACAGGTGTTTGACAAATAGCTGCAGCTCCTCTTTGCTGTTTAATTTATTTACATTCTGCTCTCCCATACTTTCTAAATCGTTTTATTTTTATGCCTAAAACTTTCCAAATATTGTATAAATTTCTGAAAGTTCCAACAAATATTTCACAAGCCGGCCGATTGGTTTGGAAAAATTTAATTTTATATAATTTCAACAGGATGGCATCCTACTCCGTTATATAGAACATGAAGATATCTCCTGCCATATTATTTATTCTTGTCACTCTCTCCGTTTGCCACTTCTCGTGCGGTAGAGACAATTTTGTCAAAAAGTTTGGCATCAGGCTGGACCGTAATTTTGACGTTCCCGCCGGGCTGGATTATATCGATGCCCACTACTTCGTTCTGAGTGAAATATCTACCTTCTATGACCAGATCATCGCCCAGGAAGCCGTACCGGACGGAGCGACCATAAGCCTGGTGCCTGAAAAAGCGGTGATCACCTCCCTTTATAATAATGTGGACTTCGATTTTGTAGATAAAGTTTCGGTAAGGATCTATACCAATAATAACCCGGATGACAAGGCGGAAGCCTTCTATATTGAGTATATTCCCAATACGGTCGACGGTGAGCTTCAGCTCATTCCTACCAGCTTTGAGGCGCTACCCTTTCTCAAAAGCGGTCTTGTCAACGCCGAAGTGCGCTTTTTCTTTAAACGCACCACGCCACAGGTCCTCAATCTGAGGATCGTCATGGATTTCAGGGGGACCTATTGACACAAATTCTTTTGAGAAAATTAGTTGTATTGACTACCTGCCTTTAAACAAGAAAAAAGAGGCAGCTTAAGATCATAAGCCACCTCTCTTTTCTTGATTTGATTTATCAGAAGTTATGTCAACTACATGTTATCCGGCAGGCGATCCTGAATCACCGGGAAGTCACTACCTGAAGCAGAATGATCCGGGAATGATCCCGGCAGCAAAGGTGCTGGATAACTGCCCGCTTACAGAGTATGTTTTGACTTCACCTGTCCCTGTAAAGTCTTTTGCATCAGCAACATAGATGAGGTTTCTCTCTTCGTCATAGTCTGCTGCATACGCAGACCCCAGAGAGTTCTTACCCGTGATGGTCCTGGAAGATGCATCATAATTGAGGACCACAGCTTCATAGCCTCCGGAAATGACCACAGCCTTTGAGTCATCGATACGGCGCAATTTTGCAAAGTTGCCGGCTCCTCCGGTCACCGCACCATTGACGATCTGGCTCGACAGGTCTGACCTGTTGATCGTATAAATATTACCATTACCTGCCTGGTAGCTCTTTTCTGCGGCGGCTACCAGGTAACCATTGGTAACCTTACAGATGCTGTTGGGATTGTATTTGACAGGAATGGTCGCAGTCACGCTCTCTGATCCAAGGTCGATCACAGATACGGTAGAATCAGGCTTCGGATCAAATGTAGCAGGATCGTATGAGCCCCCGTTTGGAACAAACAGTTGATTGCCATCCAGCAGCAGAATCTCAGGACCGTTGCCGGTAGGAATTCTTTTGGAAATATTCAGTGTGCTGAGATCGATTACAGCAATGCCGCCATTCTCGTTGTTCTGGCCCCATTCACTGACATAGGCCTTACCGCCTGAAGCCACCATATAGCGTGGTGCATACAGACCGGTGATCTCTCCTACTGCCTTCATATCCTTGTCTGCTACAACGATTTTGTTGGCATTGTTGACCACTATATAATAGCGTCCGTCGTGCCAGATCATTGACTGGGCGATATTCCCAAGGAGGGTGTTGTTGTTTTCTTTCTCGAATACCTGCTGGGTTACGGTTCCGTCATCATCTATAAAGGTAAGCGTGCCGGTACCGGTCAGGAAAGGCCCTTCATTGACCACAAATACGCCGTTGTCATAAGCTCCTTTATTGTCGTTTTTGTCGTCATTGTTACAACTGGCAAGGAAGAGGGCGCCAATCAAAAGATAGAATAATTTTTTCATGTAAATAATTTTATCCTTCCCTGTATGAAAGGAAGTTTGGTTAAACAATTATCTTATCTCTGAAGAGCAGAATAATGATACAATAATCACTGTTGGATATCAGCCAGATCTCGTATTACAATCCTTTTCTCCGAAAGATCGTCTTCAATACAACCGGCAGGTCTTCTGGCTTATTTCTTCAGAGTCAGCGCCTTCCCATTCTTAAGAACAGTGGCGGGGTTGCCTCTCCTACCGCATGACAATACAGCTGATTTGTCATAGCGGATGAAACTTACAGCAGCGGGAACTGCCCGGGATTCTCACCCGGTTCCCTTTTAATTTTTTCGGAAAGATCTTCCTCAAAAAACCAAGTTGCGGGACAAATGTAAAAAAATTTCAATTTCCGGCGACCGACTGTATATATAATCCATTTAGGCACAGCAATTTTTATATTCAATTTTCATTAAATCATACTTTTTAACATTTAATTAATTGTTACAAAAACAATAACATATTATTTTTGATCGTAATATATTTCTTATGCAGATGAGAAGACTCCTTTTATTTTCCTGTTTCACAACGCTGCTGCTCACTGCCTGCAGTGCGCCGAAAAAGACCTATTCCGGCAGCAAAAGCAGGCCGGGAAGCTCACAAAGGCAGCCGGCCCGGCCCGGAACAAGCGAACAGAATGAGGTCTATACCCCGAGAAATACAGACGGCTACCTGCAGGCCGATGGCCTGACCACCAATAAAAAGCTAAGCAAAGTGGTCAACGAATGGCTGGGAGTGCCACACAGGATCGGCGGGAAAGATAAGTCCGGCATCGACTGCTCAGGATTTACCAGTGTTGTCCTGCGACAGGTGTACCAGAAAGAGCTGGTCGGCCCTTCGGCAACAATGGCGACCAAATGCCGGGAAATAAAAAAGAACGAGCTGAAAGAAGGCGACCTGGTCTTTTTTAAGATCAACGGAGTCAAGGTCTCCCACGTGGGTGTATACCTGTCAAAGGGTTATTTTGCTCATGCTACGGTCAAAAAAGGCGTATTGATCTCCTCCCTCGCCGAGCCTTATTACGAAAAATACTATTCCGGTAGCGGCAGGGTGCTCTGATCTGTCCAGGCATGAGGCATTTTAAACCTTTTGTTCTTACTAGCTGTCTGCAAGCTTTCCGTAACCCTGGCCCGAATACAGCAGACCTTCCCGCAGGGCGAAGGACGATACAACGATCTCTTTGACGGGAAACAAGGTCAATACATATTCTATCAGCAAAAATCCGATGACGATCAGCTCCGCCCTGTCGACAGGTATAGCGGGATGGGCCTTTCTTTCGTCGAGCGTCGTGTGGATCAGCCGGTCGAAAATCTCTCTGAAGACTTTGGGTGACAGACCGATATAATTGGCTTCCGAAGCAACGCCGGCCAGAGATAAAAGTGTTTCAAACGAACCCGACGAGCCGACGAGCCTGACAGGCCTGTGCTGTGTAATGGCTTCTTTCAGCGGTTGAAGGGTGTCGGTAAGATCGTTGCGCAGCTGGCTTATCTCTGTGTGATGGATCGGGTCGTTGTCATTGTATTTCAGGTAAAGGTACTGCACACCCAGCCTGAAGCTACCCCACCACAGTATCTTTTCATCCTGGGCAATGATAAATTCCACGCTTCCGCCGCCAATATCCATGATCAGGTACGGCTCCCGGTAATTGGGAATAGCATGTATCGTTCCTTCAAAAATGAGCCTGGCTTCTTCTTCACCGCTGATGATCTCTATGCTGAGCCCATAAAGATCGTGGGCCTTGCGGAGCAACTCACCGGCATTGCTGGCGCTTCGCAAAGCTTCCGTGCCTACCACCCGCAGGCTGGTAATGTCATAATCCTTCATCACATCGACGAAATGTCCCAGCGTATCCAGGGCACGCTGCAGGGAAGCGGGGCTGATAGGACTGATCCCGTCCCTGGCGATACGCACAAAGCGGCTCTCCCTGAAGACGATCTCGTAATGCTCCTCATCGATGATCCTGGCGATCAGGAGATGAAAAGTATTGGTACCTATATCGATTACAGCAATCATATCAAACCGGCATCAAAACATATATTGAACAGCAAGACTGATCTGATAATTCTTCATATAGTTGGAAAATCTGTCATCCGCAAAATCTTTCGTCCAGACTTTAGTGATCGCACGATTATAGCGGACGGTCGCACCCAGGTTTTTAGTAATGTTATAGGTGGCGCCCAGGATAAACGAAACCTCGTTCTTGTTAAGATCATCGACAAGCAGCGGCTGATACTTGGGGTTGGTAAGCTTATTGTTGAGCATCAGCGCATAAGATACGCCGCCATAGAAAACCATATGATAAAAGCCTTTGTCGCTCAGCCAATCCTTATATCCTGCGAGCAGCGGTATTTCAAGATAATTGAACTCAATCGTCCAGAAAGGCAGGTAGTTGAACTGGCGGCCCCGCTGGCTGCCTTTGGTATTATACAGAAACTCTACTTCAAGATTGAGCCTGCTTTTAAATTTATAACCCGCTTTGACCCCAACCAGGTAAGATGGCTTATTATAGCCGAATGCCTCGTCTCCGACGATCTGTGACAAGCTTCCGCCGGCAATGATACCACCGCTAAAATTACTCTGAGACCAACTCAAAAATGGTAAAAAAGCGAAGGTTAAAATAAAACAAACTATTCTCATGCGTTAATTTTGATAAAGTGAAAATACACCTAATAAACGATTTGAAACATCAAATATAGATATGCCACCGAAAGTCACCTTATATACAGACCGGTGATTCCACCTTCCCATTTACTCAGAATCCCATATCTTTGCACCTGTCCAAATACAGGCAAAAGACCATTCATGTCAGCAAAGGAACGACAGACACTTAAAGATTTAAATCAGGAAGTCGGCGCGCTCGGCTACCGTGTTCTATACGAGAAAGGTAATTTTCAGTCGGGGCACTGCATTGTCATGGATAAAAAAGTGATCGTTATCAACAAGTTCTTGTCCGACAAGGTCAAAATAATTATCCTCAAAGAGCTGATCCAGCGTATTTCCCAACAGATGCCGGTTGTTCCCGCCGGTCAAAGCGAAGAAGAATAACCGTGTTTCACCGGGAAGGCATCGTAACGATAACAGGAACAGGAACGTCTCAGGGCGTTCCCGTCATTTCATGTGATTGCGCGGTCTGCCGGTCCGGCGATCAGAAGGACAAGCGACTGCGCTCCTCCGCATATATCAGCTTCGAGACCGGAGCCGTCATGATCGACATCGGGCCCGACTTCAGAACCCAGTGCCTCGCCAATAATATCGACCAGTTGGATGGCGTCTTTATCACTCATGAGCATATGGATCATGTCAACGGTCTCGACGACATCCGCGCTTTCAATTACCTGCAGAAAAAGATCATGCCCATCTATGCGGAAGAACGGGTGCTGGCGGAAATCCGGAAAAGATACAGCTACATCTTCGAGCCCGTAGCCTATACAGGCCTGCCTCTGATCGATCTCCGGCCTCTGGAGCCGGGCAGCCCTGTTATAATGTCGGGAATGGAGATCACGCCGTTGCGCGTCATGCATGGCTGGTTGCCCATCTTAGGGTTTAGATTTGGCAATTTTGCCTACGTCACCGACGCCAAATATTTTGACGCGGAGACCATTGCTAGCCTCCGGGAGGCCGAAACTGTGGTCATCAATGCCCTCCATCACAGGGAGCACCACTCTCATCTCAATCTGTCAGAGGCATTGGCATTTATCGAAGAGCATCAGCTTAAAAATGTGTACCTCACTCACATCAGCCACCAGATGGGGCTGCAGGAAGAGGTGGGCAGGACATTACCGCCGGGAGTTCAGCTGGCTTATGACGGTCTGAGGATCGATTTCCGGTATTAAGCTGTACCCAGGAATCTACTTCGTTGCCTCCTGCTATAGGATATATGATCATGAGCTCACAGGCCGGCTTTCAGATCTTCCAATCCTTTTTTGATCTCTTTTAATTTGGATGACAGGTTAGACATTGCTACCAGCCGTTTCCGGTTTTCTTTCAGCTCGTTCTTAGCGCCTTCAAGGGTAAAGCCGCGTTCCTTGACCAGGTGGTAGATGAGTTGAAGCTGCTCGATATTCTGTTTAGTAAAGCGGCGGTCGCCCTTGCTGTTCTTATGTGGCTTAAGGAAGCTGAATTCTGTCTCCCAATAGCGGATAAGCGAGGTAGACACGCCGAATGACTCTGCTATCTCACTGATAGAGAAATAGAGCTTATCGCTTTTCATCAGACTGTTTTCAACCATTATTTTTTAATAATCACTTTTATTAAAAGCAAATGAGCAACTTATTATCAGTTAGTTACAAAGCAAAAATAGAACAAATTGTTTAAAGTATATAAAAATATTATATGAATTTTTTTAAGATATGATGTACGTTGGTCGTCGTTCTCTCTTTCTTTGGTCGATTATTTACAGAGGTAAGGGAACTTTTGACTTTGAACAAATATTTTGAGTTTTATATTTTATTTCACAAAATTCAATAAATGGATCAACACAGGCAAAAATCTTTTAATATACAGGGCTTTCCGGGACTAAAATATTGCTTTAATATTCAAGCGTCCAACATTTTTATTACCTTAGCCTGAAAGATTGTAACTCTATACCTGAAGTTCAACCTTGTACTACAAAACTCTACAATTCCTGGTTCTGTCTTATGAGTGACTTTTTCAAAAAAATGAAATCCGTATTTGTCGAAGCTTCCGGCGAAGAAGCTTCAGGCAATGATTCCACCGTTGCAGGCGCCAAAGAAGAGGCCACACCACCCGTTGCTTCCGGTCATCATACATCCGTGCCGGCCGAAACCGTCACCAGGGTCGAAGGCCAGCAATCGGATCAGTTTTACAAAGTTTTGTTTGACGCCCTGGAGCGCAACAACCAAGCCGGATTTGATTACCTTGAGTTTAAGAAAGCCCTCCAGGCCCTGGATTCATTGGTTCTGGACGAAAAGACGAGATTTCTCAGCGCTTTTGCGGGAGCGCAGGCCAGCGGAGCCACCGTTCAGCAGCTGACAGACAGCGCCGCGATCTACCTCGAAGTCCTGGATACGGAAGCCAGTAACTTCAGAAATGCTGTCGAAGTGCAGCGTACCAGGCAGATCTCCAACAGGGAGAACGAAGTGAAGCAGCTCAACAACCTTATCTCCGGCAAAAGCGAACAGATCACCAAATTACAAGCCGAGATCGAAGAGCATAAAAAAATGCTTACAGCGCTTGATGAAGAGATCAGATCCGCGCAAAGCAAAATAGAAGCAACCAAGGCCGACTTTACCGTCACATATGAAGGGCTGGTCAAAAAGATCCGTGACGACGTGGACCGTATTAAAACATATCTGACAAAATAAATATTTATAATAAATGGATCAACAAACAGTTACACCCAAAACATTTTGGCAAAAACCTGAAGGCAAGACAGGAGCAATACTTGGTATCGGCCTTCTGGCTGGCGGCGCCTATATTTTATACAAAATTCTGCCGGCCCTAATCAATTTGGCGCAGAACACCCTCTACCTGGCAGGGATCCTGATCGTCCTGGGGGCATTGATCTATATGGTGCTCGACCCGAAGATGCGCAACCTGGTATGGTACATGTACAAAAGCGTCATGCGTTGGATAACGGGAATATTTGTGCAGATCGATCCTATCGGCATCCTCAAATCCTATATCGACAGCCTGAAAGATAACCTGTCGAAGATGGATCAGCAGATATCCAAGCTCAGAGGGCAGATGCACAAGCTGCAGGAGGTGATCCTCAATAATAAAAAGCAGATCCAGAACAATCTCAGTATGGCCAGCGAAGCCAGGGAACGCAATAAGGAATCCATGATGATCCTCAAATCGCGTCAGGCCGGCCGTCTGACCGATTCCAACATGAAGCTGGAGGATCTGTACAAAAAAATGGAGATCCTCTATCGGGTGCTCACCAAAATGTACGAAAACAGCGAGATCATGATGGAAGATATCAAAGACCAGGTAGCCGTGAAAGAGCAGGAACGCAACGCGATCCGTGCCAGCCACAGCGCCATGAAATCAGCGATGTCCATCATTTCGGGAGACAAGGACCAGCGGGCCATGTTTGATCAGGCCCTGGAAGCCATCGCTGATGATGTGAGCGCCAAAGTAGGCGAAATGGAACGGTTTATGGAGGTCTCATCCAACTTTATGGATAGTGTGGATCTGCAGAACGGCGTCTTTGAAGAAGAGGGCCTCAAGATGCTCGAAAAATGGGAAACGGAAGGAGTATCCCTCCTGCTTGGCAATGAAAAGAGCGATATCATCAAAAAAGCCAACAACGAAAACGATGTCCTCGACCTTAACGCACCGGTGGCACGACCCGTCAAGGAAGAAAATCATCGCAATCAGTATGACTCATTCTTTGAATAATAATATAGCGCAAATCATTAAACATAAAAAACGAATCAACACATGGCAACACGTCTGACACCTTTCTCCCGCTTGCTGATTGTAGTAGCAATTCTGGCAGCTATCATTTTCGGAGGAAGATACCTGATCAATAAAGGTACTTTTGGCGACATAATCAATACCGACAAATCATCCGGGGAGACCACTACCAAGACGGTAGAAAAAGGAAAGACCCTTCCCATGGATGACGATGTCCTCAATGTCCAGCTTTTTACCTTCGGCAATGCCGCTCCGGGGCTATACTTCAACAACGGGACAGAACCCAATGAAAACTCCAGGTTCTACAAGGATTATGGCCTTAAGGTCAAATTCCATATTATCGACGACTTTGATGCATCCCGCCAGGCTTTTAAAGGTGACAAGGTCCAGCTGTTCAATAATGAGACCAGCGCCATGGCTACTGAGATGGAAGGTCTTGCACCATTCAATCCCCAGGTCGTGATGCAGCTGGACTGGTCTAGGGGCGCTGATGCGGTCGTTGCAAAAAGAGGTATCAACAAGATCAATGATCTGAAAGGCAAAAGAATCGCTGTTACGCCGTCAACGCCTTCTCAGACCCTGCTGCTCTTTATGCTGGAAGCTGCCAACCTTAAGCCTTCCGATGTTACCATGGTGGAAGTGCCTACGACAGCCGACGCGGAGACCGCTTTCAAAAGCGGAAAGGTCGAAGCAGCCGTTGTCTGGGATCCGCAGGCCTCTCTGCGTGATGTACCCGGCTCCAAAGTGCTTCAGTCAACAGTTACTGCGTCCAATATCATAGCCGATGTATTTATGGGCAAAAAGGCATGGATCGACGCTAATAAGGACAAGCTACGCAAGTTCTACGACGGCTGGATGACGGCTGTCGCCGAGATCAACAGCAGCGCCGATGCAAAAGACAAAGCAGCGGCCGTTATGGCGTCCAACCTGCAGATGAGCAAAAATGACGCCCTGGGAATGATCGATGCTCTTCGTCTGGCCAATCATGGCGACAACATCAACTTCTTCGGTCTCAACAGCGCTTATAAAGGCATCACGGGTGAAGGCCTATACAATAAAATGGGCGATAAATATCAATCCCTGGGCTTTGCCCCGGCAAACAGACCTAACTGGCGGGCTCTTTCCAGCAGCTATGCTGTGTCCAACTCCGAATTGCAGGCCACAGGGACCTCTGCAGGCGAAGGCAATGCCAAGTTTACTCCGGCGACATCAGCCCAAAAAACTGCTCCTGCCGTTGCGATCAAAACGGTGAGCATCACCTTCCCTACCGGCAGCTATCAGCTGGATGAAAATGCCAAGTCGCTGATCGACCTGCAGTTTGCCGATGTGGCGAGAGGTTTTGGCAGTGCCCGCGTCAGGATCGAAGGTAACACGGATAATGTAGGAGACAAGCTCAGGAATGTCGAGCTCTCGCGTAAAAGGGCCGAATCTGTAGCTCAATATCTCCGGTCAACCTATAACATGGATTACAACCGCTTTATCATCATAGGCAACGGTCAGGATAAGCCTGTACCCGGCTGCGAAAGCAATGCTACCGCTGAGTGTAAAGCCAAAAACAGGAGAACCGAATTCCAGCTCATCGGTGAGGAATAAAAGAAGATGCGGGCAGAGACCGAAAATCTTTGCCCGTTATTCTGATCCTGTTATCCGAACATGACAGTTATAATATGAAGTTGTTTGAACTAAGAGGTAATCTGCCTGTCCGAACCAAGATCATTCTTGAGGTCACAGGGATCCTGATGCTTTTCCTGGTATGGCTTTTCCTGACTGCAGGCGAACACCCGGTCGTACCCGCAGGTATCCTGCCTTCACCTTCCAGGGTCATGACGGCCATGGGCTTGGTGTTTACCGAAAACGAGCTGATCATCAACCTCTGCCGTTCCATCGGCCTCAATGTGGCCGGCTACCTCGAAGCCATACTGATATCCATAGTATTCGGATTTATTGTTGGCTTGTTCCCTCTATTCAAAGGCCTATTTTCCAGGCCGATCGATGCATTTCGTTTTGTGCCTCTGACGGGCGTGATCGGATTGTTTATTGTGTGGTTTGGATTGGGTACGGAAATGAAAGTCCATTTTCTGGCATTCGGTATCCTGATCTATATGCTGCCCGTGATCGTGACAAGGATCAATGATGTGGAAGATGTGTATCTCAAGACAGCTTATACGCTTGGGGCGAGCAAATGGCAGACGATCCGGACGGTCTACCTGCCCCATGTCCTTTCAAAATTCTCCGACGATATCAGGGTATTGACCGCTATTTCATGGACATATATCATCATTATAGAAAGTATCGGGAACCAGGGAGGCCTGGGCGCGTTGATGTGGCGCACAGGGATCCGCCAGGGTAACATTGCCAAGCTGTTTGCCATGTTATTTATCATAGTTGTGATCGGCTTCCTGCAGGATAAGCTGTTCATGATGCTGGACCGCCGGTTGTTTCCGTTCAAATACCTGAAAGAGGCCAACAAAACTGCCGGCTCTCTCAAAAACGAGAATATCATACAAAAAATAACCGGCCTTATCCTGCCTTATATAGGCATCATATCAGCCGCCATCATGCTGATCCTGCTTATCAATGAATATACGGGCTTCCTTGGCAGGGAAAATCTGCTGCTGTATGCATTCGGCGATACTTATCCCATTATGGCCCTGCTGATGGCTTGTATTGCCGTCTGGATCCTCTACGACTTTGTTGCCCGTAAAAACATCGTCAGAAAAACCACTGTAAAAGCTTAACATGGCCAGGGAGTTATTGAAACAATTAGAGCTGGATCTGCTTCCCAAGATCAACGAAATCCTGGATCATCCTGTCATCAACCGTATCCAGCAAGGAACGCTCAACAGGAACCAGCTCAGGCTGTTTGCCGTCCAATATGGCATCTATTGCAGCTATTTTCCACGATTCCTGTGTGCCTGTGCTGCAAATATCCCGGACGATAAGACCAGGTTTGCCATCATTGAAAACCTGTGGGAAGAGCACGGCTCCGGCCATCTTTCAGGCTCTCACCGCGTTTTGTATGAAAAATTTGCAAAAGCTCTGGGCATATCCGCTGAAGAACTGCACAACGCAAAGCCGCTGCCTTCGACGCTGATCTATGTCGAGTATGTGCTCAATATGTGCCAGGATGGGAGCTTCATCAAGAGCCTTGGCGCTTTAGGCCCCGGCACAGAGTTTTTTACCTCCCGGGAATACGAACTGATATACAAAGGCCTGCAAAAGGTGGAAGGACTTACCGAGCCGGATCTCGAATTCTGGTCCGTACATATCACGCTGGATGAGCACCACTACGAAGACATGCTTTCTTCCATCCTTCCGTGGCTCAATAGTGATAAAAATATCCAGGACCTCAAAGACGGGGCAGAAAGGGCCGTCGATCTTGAAATTCTATTCTGGGATGGACTGGAAGACCATCTTTTCGGCAAAGACTAAATTGATACATGGCGACCTATATTTATCCTACCCACAACGAACCGCGAAAGATCATCGACCTGCAGGGCATCGCTCAATCTTATGATAACGGTGAGACCTATATCATCAAAGATCTCAGCTTTGCGATACAGGAAGCGCCAGACAGGGGAAAGTTCATAGGATTGCTGGGAGCTTCCGGAAGCGGCAAATCGACCGTTCTCCGGTATATTGCCGGGCTTCAGACGCCCACTTCCGGCAAGGTACTGATCAATGGCAACCCGCCCGGGCCGGACAATCGCGTCAGTGTCGTATTTCAGGAATATAGCTCTATGCCCTGGTACACCGTACTGGAAAACGTCGCACTCGCTCTTCAGTACAAGGGGATGCCGAAAAAAGAAAGGGTAGAAAGGGCAATGGAAATGATCCAGCTTGTCGGCCTGGATGGTCACCAGCATAAATATGCGCAGATCCCGGGCCTCTCAGGCGGGCAGTTGCAGCGGGTAGCCATAGCCAGAAGCCTGCTTGCCAACAGTAACATACTGCTGATGGATGAGCCCTTCGGCGCATTGGACATCAATACACGGCTCCAGATGCAGGATCTGTTGCTAAGCCTGCAGGAAAAGTTCAAAATGTACATCATCTTTGTCACGCATGATATCTCAGAGGCTGTATATCTTTCGGACAATATTTATATGATGAAAAAAGCCCCTTCATTGATAGAGGAAGAAGTCATCATCGACTTACCTGATCATCGCAACCGTGAACTGAAAAGAGATCCAAGATTTATAGACCTTGTGTACCAGGTAGAGGATATCATGGTAAGATTATCAAGATAACATTTGCCATCTCCGCTAAAAGCGACTGATCAGCCCGGCTTTACCCGCCCTTTCTGAAATGGCGGTTAAACTCCTGCCTGGCTGCCGGCTTGACTTTGGATTTACCGACACGGGGCTGTGACTTTGTCTTTACAGGTTCGGCATATGAGTTCCGGGTCCTGGAAGAAGGCGCTGCCTTATCTTTTTCAGGCCGGGATCGACTCCTGTCTTTCTGTGTATCTTTAATTCCCGGCTGAGGAGCAGGCGATCTGCTGTCAACATCCTTTAAGGCCGATCTTTCGAGATATGCCTTACGCTCCGACGGCTTCAATCCACGGATCTGTGCAGGGGTCAGGTCGTTCCTGTCCCGTTTAGGTTTGGGAGCTACCAGAGGCGGCGCGGCTTTCAGGCTTTCGTCTTTTGTGGCAGTTGGGACCTTTTTTGATTTTTCCTTTTGAGCTGGTTTTGACACCTGTCCGGAAGAGCCTGACGGCATTTTCATATTTGCCGATCTTTCACATACTTCCAACAGCTTTTCAACCTCTTCCGTATCAAGCTCACGCCATTCGCCATTGCCTATGCCACGGAGCGTGATATGCATGATACGTGTACGCTCCAGCCGGACGACTTCGTAGCCAAGGTATTCGCACATACGCCGTATCTGCCGGTTAAGGCCCTGGATCAGCACTATCCGGAAGGAATTTGAGGAGACGCGGGTGACCTTACATTTTTTGGTTACCTTGCCCAAAACCGGGACCCCTTTGGACATTTTCCCGATAAAGTCATCATTGAAAGGGCGGTCGACCTGAACCAGGTACTCTTTTTCATGATTATGCTCCGCCCGTAGGATCTTATTGACTATATCACCGTCATTCGTGAGAAGGATCAGGCCCTGGCTATCTTTGTCAAGCCTTCCGACAGGAAAGACCCGGCTGGTGTGATTGACATAATCGACAATATTGCCTTTGACACCGCTTTCAGTAGTAGAAGTAACTCCGACCGGCTTATTAAGCGCGATATACACACGGTCCTCTCCCTGAAATTCGGAGAGTTGAATGCCGTTGATCATTACCTTGTCTCCAATAAAAACCCTGTCGGCAATCCGGGCGCGTTTACCATTGATAAAAACAGTCCCCATTTCGATATATTTATCAGCCTGACGGCGGGAGCAAATACCGTTGTCACTGATAAATTTATTTAAGCCTACGCTTACTTTCTTATTCATCATACAAAGATAGCTGAATATAGCGTTAGCCAATTGAAGAACGGGAAAATATCCAAAAGCGGCAATAATCTGAAAATCTGATTTTGCCAGATTATTTTTAATATTTACATTTGATTATTAATTCAATATAAATGAAACAAATTTTTAATAAATACTTTACCCTTTTACTTTTCATTTTAGCTTCACTTACTTTAAATGCGCAGCAGATCGACGAAAGCTACAAGCTTGTCAAAATCGATCTCCGGTCAGTGTCTTTAAATGAACTGGGACATATGGGCCTGGAAGTCGATCACGGAATCCATGCGCCGGGCCGTTTCTGGATGCATTATCTCAGTGCAGAGGAAAGAGCACTCCTCGACAAGGCCAGCATCAGCTATGAGCTGCCTGATCCCTCCGGCTTAAAGAGTATGGGAAGTCGTAGCGACATATGCCCGTCAAAAAGCGACCTCATCCGCGATCCGAAAAATTTCAGGCTGGGAGCAATGGCCGGCTATTTCACTCCTAAAGAAATGGAGGATATCCTGGATAGTATGAACCTGCTATACCCGAACCTGATCAGTAAAAGAAAGAACATAGGTACCTTCCGAACGGTGGAAGACAGGCCCATTCAATGGGTAAGAATATCAAACAAGCCGGAGTCAGATCAGAACAAGCCGCGCGTCTTGTTTACGGCATTGCATCATGCCCGGGAGCCGATGAGCCTTTCCCAGCTGATCTATTATATGTGGTACCTGCTGGAAAATTATGACACCAATCAGGAGATCAGGAATCTGATAGACCAGTCAGAGATCTACTTTATACCATGTGTTAATCCCGACGGCTATGCCTTCAATGCGTCGAATAAGCCGGCCGGAGGAGGTATGTGGCGGAAAAACCGGAAGCCCCATCCAAGCGGATTCATCGGGGTGGACCTCAACCGCAACTACGGATTTGCCTGGGGCTTTGATGACAGCGGTTCCAGCCCTGAGCCGCTCACCGAGATATTCAGGGGAACGGCGGCGTTTTCAGAAGCAGAAACGCAGGCGGTTGCATTTCTCGCCGATCAATACAGGTTTTCCCTTGTTCTCAATTATCATACCTATGGTAACTATCTCATACATCCCTGGAATTATGTCAATGAGCTATGCCCTGATGATGCGATCTTTAAAAATATAGCTCACACCTATGCGCAACAAAACAGCTTCGCGATCGGAACTTCGCAGGAAACCGTCGGGTACAGGGCCAATGGCGTATCAGACGACTGGCTGTATGCGCATGATCCGGCACACAAGGTATTTTCCATGACACCGGAAGTAGGGCTTGAAACGGATGGATTCTGGCCTGCAGCAAGCAAGATAAAAGATCTGGCAAAGACTACGCTGAGAGGAAATGTGCTCTATGCCATGATGGCTCACAGGTACTTCGAGACGGTGATCCTCGATCCGTTGTACGTGATCAACAATCAGGCAAATACATTTAACGTGGTGGTCAACAGGATCGGTGTGGAAGAAGGTCCGGTACAATGGGTGCTGAAGGTCATTTCCAATAATGCGAGCCTCGGCCAATCCAACTTTATAATGGACCTGGAAGTAGCGGAACAGGTTCAAAATCAGTTTGTAATAACTCCCGATCCCGGCTTACAAGCCGGCGATATTATAAAAATAGAGTTTTCTAAGCAGATGGGAGCGATCTCGACTAAGGATACATTATCATTTGAGGTCAAGGGCAGCTCCACATTTAATATTAATCCGTGTGATGATTTTTCAACCGTTACGCTCGATGGTGTCGGATGGGGACCGGACACGGAAGAATTCTACTCGGCGCCTGCATCATTCAGCGACTCTCCGGGTGAGAATTATAAGGTCGATCAAACCAACGGGATCGTATTTAATGATGAGTATACCATTCCTACAACCGGTAAGACCATTTTGTCCTATTGGGTCAAATGGGATATTGAAGGCAATTTTGACTACGCACAGGTATATGCGATCACCGATGCAGGTGAAGTGCCGCTTTGCGGTAAATTTACCAAGCCCGGGACCGTATTCCAGGATGAAGACCAGCCAGTATATGACGGCAACAGTATCCTATGGCTGAAGGAGGAAATACCTATGGATGATTTTGCAGGCCAATCGATCTATATTGGCGTCAGGTTGGTTTCAGACGAGCTCGAGACCAGAAAGGGCATCAATATCGATGACGTAAAAATGGAAACATTCAATGAAACAGCAGCTTCCCGAAATATAAGGGCTAAGGCGGTGGCAAGCATCTACCCTAACCCGGCCTCCCAGTTCCTGAATATCTCCGTATGGAATACGGCAGGACCAGGAAGTATACATATCAAAAATACTCTTGGGAATGATGTTCTGGCGATGAAGACGGCTGATCTCAATAAAGTATCGATGGATATCAGCTCGTTACCCGCGGGTATTTATTTTGCGGAAATTAAATCCGACTCCGGCGATCCCGTAACTAAAAAATGGGTTAAATACTAACCGTATATGAAGAGCCTTCGACTTATAATCGCAGCATTATTGCTGATCACCGGCGTGGTCCTGGTCTATTTTGTGATGACCAATAAGGCCCTTCCCGAATTTATCCAGGTCGACAAAATATCTGTAGGGAATGTACGGCTCTCTCCTCAACCCTCTTTTGACCTCGGTGCGGAGCTCGAATTTAATAATCCCAATCGCTTCGGGCTCACAATACAAGAAGTCAGCTGTGATATCTACCTGGAAGGCAGCAAAGTTACAAGGATCGAACACAAGGAAAAAATAGACGTTCCTGCCAGTGGTCACTTCTATGTGCCTTTTCAAGCCCCGATCAATCTGAGTGAGCAGGAGTATAAAAAGATATTCGGCTCAAATCTGTTTTCGAGTCTGCTCAACAATGAGCTGAATATGCGTTTTGAAGGAGCGATGACCTTGTCGAAGTTTGGTATCAGTCGCAAGGTCTCTTTCCAATATGATTATAAGCATAAAATATTATAAAAAATAATCATATTAAATTAATATTTAATATATTTGCCTCTCAATATTAGGTTATGGCAGAGCGAAAAAAAGCGGTGTCGGCCAAAAGTACACCTCGAAAAAGGAAAAAAAGCAATGGAAGAAGCAAGACAACGGTTTCCTCCGGAAGCGAAAAGAAGATCATCTTCGGAGCTGCATTGGTCGTTCTGATGGTCATGATCGCCATTCATCTTTCAGGCTGTCTGAATGACCTTAAGGCCGAGAAAATTGCACGCAGCTACAAAAAATGCCCGGAGTTTGGTATACACATGCCTACCCTCTATGCGATCAACGGTATTGACGTTTCCGTGCACCAGGGACCACTTAACTGGAAGGTTCTCAAGGAAGTCTCATCAGATGATATTAAGATCGACTTTGCTTTTATCAAAGCAACGGAAGGGCGGACCAAAACGGACCGGTATTTTAAGGATAACTGGACCCAGGCCAGGAAAAACGGCTTTATCCGCGGAGCTTACCACTTCTTTCTGCCGAATAAAAGCGGTAAGGAACAGGCAGAATTATTCCTGAAAACCGTTGATTTTGAAGAAGGGGACCTGTTACCTGTCTGCGACATCGAAATCTCCGGCGGAGCCGACCAGGAGATGATCAACTACAACCTAAGGGAATGGATGGATGTCGTCGAAGAAAAGCTGGGCCACAAACCAATAATTTACAGCTCAAAAAAATTCTACGAGACCTATCTTGCTGAAGAGTTCTCTGACTATCCTCTCTGGATAGCGCATTACAATGTCCCTTCCCTCGAGATGGAAAATGATTGCCGCTGGCATTTCTGGCAGCATAATGACAAAGGAAGGGTCAAAGGAATTAAAAAACCGCTGGACTTCAATGTGTTCAATGGAACGATGGACGACCTTGACCGCCTGCGGATCTGACGGAGCAATTGACTTATTCCCAATCCAAATCAAATGAAGATACATCTTATAGCCATCGGCGGTGCGATCATGCATAATCTTGCCATGGAGCTGCATGATAACGGTCATGACGTCAGTGGCAGTGACGACGCCATATACGATCCGGCTTTAAGCCGGTTACAGGAAAAAGGTATTTTGCCTGAAAAATTCGGCTGGTTCCCTGAAAGGATACATACCGGCATCGATCTGGTCATCCTGGGTATGCATGCAAGGGCTGACAATCCCGAGCTGCTCAGAGCCCGGGAGATCGGGCTTAAAATCATGTCTTTCCCAGAATTTATGTACGAACATGCCAAAAACAAAACGCGGGTAGTAATCGCCGGCAGTCATGGCAAAACCACCACTACCTCGATGGTTTTACACCTATTGAAAGCCGCAGGAAGGGATGTGGATTACCTGGTGGGTGCTCAATTGGCCGGCTTCGGCAATATGGTACGCTTATCAGATGCGCCGATCGCTGTATTTGAAGGCGATGAGTATACCGCCTCCCCGATTGATCTCCGTCCGAAATTCATTCATTACAAACCACATATTTCTGTAATAACGGGCATCGCCTGGGATCACATCAACATCTTCGATACCCATGAAAAGTATAAATATCAATTTGAGCAATTAATACAGGACACTCTCACACGGGGCACCCTGATCTATTATGGAGGAGATGAAGATCTCGCCCGTTTGGCGGAAAGATACGAGGGACCTAAGACAGCTTACAACGCTTTACCCTATGAAGTAAATGAAGAAGGCTGCTCTATCCTATTCAACCGGGAAAAATATCCGGTCCGCTTTTTCGGCAGACACAATTTCGAAAATATGTATGCAGCATATTACGTAACGAGGGAACTGGGACTGACCGATGAAGAGTTTATCCGGGGAGTGCAAACAATGCCTGGTCCGGCGCGCCGGCTGGAGGTCATCCGTAATGCAGACAATCATATAACCTATTACGATTTTGCACATGCGCCTTCGAAGGTAAACGCCACAGTCAAAGCTGTCCGGGAGAGACATCCGGCACAGAAGCTGATAGCCATTCTGGAGCTCCATACATTTTCCAGCCTGGATAAGAAATTTATACCCCAATACCGCCATAGCCTCGATGAAGCTGATGAGGCATATCTCTTTTACAATCCGGAGACCGCACAATCGAAGAGCATGGAGGTCGCCGAACCGGAATTTCTGGTAGAGGCCTTTGGCAGGCAGGATCTGTCGGTGATCATGGATAAGGAGAAATTAAAAAGTTGTATAGACAATCTGCCAGTCGAAGGGTCGGTGATATTGATAATGACAAGCGGAAATTTTGGAGGATTGGATGTGCGGGAAATGGTTGGGGGTAAACCTGCTTAAGTAGGCGCTTAGCCAAGAAATCAGAAGATCGGGTTTTTTGTTTTTCCAGGGAAAGATGTATCTTTAGCTTTCTAAATCACCAACATTATGGAAAAGAAATATCAAACCATCTCAACTTTTCAATTCTCTGCTTTATTCCCTGATGATCACAGCTGCCTGAGTTTTTTAGCGAAATCAAAGTGGCAACATGGATATGCATGCTCAAAATGCCGACATACCAGGTATTGCAAAGGATCCAGGCCATTCGAACGTCAGTGTACAAAATGCCGCTATACTGAAAGTCCCACGGCTGGTACACTTTTTCACAAGATTAAATTCCCAATCCAAAAAGCATTTTGGATAGTCTATTACCTGTCGACCGGCAAAAAAGGGATGGCAAGCACGGATATGAGCCGTAAACTAGGCCTTCGACAGAAGACCTGCTGGTTATTTAAGCAAAAAGTCATACAGGCAATGCAAAATGAAGAGCGAAATATCCTGAGCGGACTTATTGAGATCGGAGCCTTTACAATAATGCCTCCAATACGAAAATCCAACCAGGGCCAACCATCAGGGAAACGTCATGTATTGGTAGCCATTGAAAGAAGCAAAAGTGGTATAAAGCGGATATTGGCAAAATTTATCGATCGCAGAAGGTCAGGACAAGTCAATGACTTTATCACAGATCATCTTAATAAAAATTATTGCTTAAAAATTTGCACAGGACTGGAGAAATTGGCTAAAAACACCCAGATCGACTTAAGAGATTTTGAATACATACATTCAAAGAAGAAGCTCTTTTTCACCAGAGCAGTTAGAACCATATCGAGCTGGCTTTACGGAATACATCATAATGTCGATCATTTGCAATATTACCTCAATGAAGTATGCTATAGGTATAATCGCCACCAAATGAAAGAAGAAATTTTTTATGAATTAATTACCTCTATGGTAAAACATGCGCCAAGGACATACAGAATGATTATTGACAAAGTGCCTACTTAGAAGGTGGTAACTCACACCCCCATCACCCCCACTATCAAACACATAACGACAGTCACAATCGTAAACTTATTAAAAACACTTTTCCTGAAGATTCTATAGACTTCCTGTATATAAAATTCATATACACAGTAAGTAACAAACAACATGACCAGGATTTTAAAATAAGCTATTGTACTCATACAACTCTCTTTTGATGTTTACACCAAGATTGCGCGTTAAGATGCTTAATGTACAGGAGCTGGATATCTGAAGGTTTCCTATAACCGGCAATAAGGTATAAAGTGTGAGGCAGGTCGTGTCATCCTGAAAAACGGCTGACCATATTTAAACCGTTTTTTAAAACCGCAAAAAGCAGTTCTGATCGGACAACATCCTTTTTGAACTAAAAGTTCCCGATAACCATATTTTTTTATGCTTTTGGGAAGATTCTGTCAGCTATATGCATTGCTTCGGCAAAAGCGTCAAGATCGATGCGGGGCAGGCGTTCCTTGCCTATCAGGTATTCTATTACATTCTCAGTTGCCATATTACCCACCAGGTCATCCTTTGCCATCGGGCACCCGCCAAAACCCCGGATTGCAGAATCCATCCGCAGACATCCGCTCTTAAAGCTTGCGTCGACCTTTTCATACCATCTGGCAGGATGTGTATGCAGATGGGCGCCAAATTCGACCTGCGGATACTTAGGTATCAGCCCGGAAAAGAGGTATTCAATACTTTCCTTGCTGCTCACCCCAATAGTATCGGAAAGCGACATGATCTCTACGCCCATCTTATACAACCGGTCCACCCAGTTCTCTACGATCTCCAGATTCCAGGGGTCACCATAAGGATTGCCAAAGCCCATGCTCAGATACAAGACCAGCTTTTTTCCTTTTTTGACACAGATCTCATGGATATCTTCCACCCGTATCAGTGATTCTGTTATCGTTGCATTGGTGTTGCGCAGCTGGAATGTTTCCGAAATGCTAAACGGGTATCCCAGATAGGTTACCTTCTCATGCTCGACCGCCTGCAATGCCCCTCTGACATTTGCTATGATCACGAGCAGCCTGGTTGCGGAAACGCTCATATCTATCTGGTCCAGCACCTCGGCAGTATCTGCCATCTGGGGTATCGCCTTCGGAGACACAAAGCTGCCACAATCCAGCGTGTCATAGCCGACCCGCATAAGCTGGTTGATGTAGGTTATCTTGGATGCTGTAGGTATAAACTCATGGAGTCCCTGCATCGCATCACGGGGGCATTCTATTAGTTTGATACGCTCTGTCACGATTTTCCGAGGATTCTGTTTTCAAATGTAAGAAACTTGTCCCACTCCTGCCCACTTAATCTACATTAAGAAATTTTATCATTGGGAACATTTCCGGACCTATCTTGTTTGAGGATTTATATTTTTAACCATTATTGAGTCTAATTAAAACAAATAAACTTATGAAGAAATTTTCTTTTCTAGCTATTTTCCTGTCCTTTACAGCGGCAGCTTTTGCTCAGAACTGGAATGTGGACAATGCTCACTCCAGGTTGGGATTTAAAGTGACCAGGATGAATATCTCTGAGTTCCAGGGCAACTTTAAGACCTATAAGGCGACAATTACCCCGGGTAAATCAGGCTTCGAAGGAGCTACCATGGATGTTACCATCGATGTCAATTCCATCAATACTGATAACGACGCACGTGATAACCACCTCCGCTCAGCAGACTTCTTCAATACGGAGAAATATCCAACGATCACTTTCACAAGCGCGCCTTTCAAAAAAACAGGTGAAAAGACCTACATGGCTGAAGGCGATATGACGTTTAACGGTGTAACCAAAAAGATCACCCTGGATATCAAAGTCAATGGTACAACGGTCAACGAAAAAAGCAAAAAAGAAATTGCCGGTCTGACGATCACTTCCAATTTCAAAAGAAGCGATTTCAACTTCGGTTCCGGTATGCCTGAGTCCGCTCTCAGTGATATCATAACTCTTTACGCAACCGGCGAATTTATCAAAGGATAATTAAACTTTTGTCAACGGGAAGGTCATACGGTCTTCCCGTTTTAATCTTTAAATAATGAACGTATGAAAAAATGGATTTTCACTGCGACCGGATTTTTTTTCCTGACAGCGGTCCTGGCGTTCAATCTGATCACTGATTGGAAGATCGGCAAAGATTTCGCCATTACTTTTGACAGCGAAGACGCAAGTGGTGTATTTACTTCTTTCTCAGGCATCCTGCGGTTCGATCCGAAAAATCTCAAAGATTCGAAATTTGATGTAAAAATCCCCGTTGAATCAATCGACACGGACAACAGTCTGAAAAATCGCCATGCAAAAGGGGAGAAATGGTTCGACGCTGAGAAATTTCCCTTCATCACTTACAGGTCTAACCTGGTTCAAAAAACTGCAACCGGTTATATGGTCAAAGGTACCCTGACCATCAGGGATATTTCCCGGCCGGTGACCATCCCTTTCAAATTCACGCCAAATGGCAATACAGGCACTTTTGACGGCTTTTTTACCGTCAATCGTATGGACTACAAAATCGGCAAAGAAGGTGAAGTTGGTGATGATATAAAGATCAAAATAAAGGTACCGGTTACCAGATAAAGCGCCACTTCATCTCAGTTGGTAACGATCAAAGCTGATGATCACTGCCCGCAAACCTGTATCAGCGTACCGTCCCGTGCGCTGATACAGGTTTTTTCGTACCATATACACCTATTACAGGTATAAGATTTTGTTTACTTTTGCCGTTTATTTAGAAAACGTACTGTGGTCAGAATATTATTTCTACTTCTTTTTTCAGCCGGGTTGTTGACTTCCTATGCGCAACGGGGTTTTGAAGTCGGTGGCTTTGCCGGCGCCTCCTGGTATTTTGGGGATATCAACAATGAACTGAAGTTCAACAGCCCGGGAGTGACTCTGGGTGCAGCTTCCCGGTTCAATTTTGACGAAAGGATATGTTTCAAGCTGGGCATCAATTACGTCATGCTCAGAGGCTATGATCACAAATCCCCCAACCTCTATCAGAAAGCTAGGAATATCAGCTTCAATAATCACCTTGCAGAAGCGGCAGGCCAGTTTGAGTTTAACTTCCTCACCTACAGGCATGGCAGCAGGGATGACTGGTATACCCCTTATATGTTTGTCGGAGCTTCGCTGTTTGCCCATGCGCCCCGGGCCAAATATGAAGGGAAGTGGGTCAACCTCCGCGCTATGGGCACGGAAGGCCAGCAACGGGGCAACGAATATTCCATTACTTCAGGTGCATGGCTATTCGGGGTAGGTTTCAAGATGGACCTTTCCTATGAATGGAGCATCAATGCCGAGATCTCTTCCCGCCAGGCATTTACGGATTTTCTCGACGATACGCACGGCCATTATGCCGACAATTTCCAGATATCCTATGAACGGGGTGCCGACGCCGCTTACCTGGCCGACCCCTCTATCCTCATTCCCGGCTACAACGACTCAAAGATCGGTATCGAGGGGCGGCAGCGTGGAGATAAATATTCCTATGATGCCTACACAACATTTACGCTCGGTGTCATGTATTACTTCGGACGCGTCCCCTGCCCGGAAATCTTAAAACATTGATAAAATTGTCCAAAAATACAGGCAGTTTATTCCTTTTGCCGTACATTCGTAGCTGATTTTTTACCAAGTTGTATTATATTTAAGTTAATTTTCAATCAATCCGGTTTAATTTTAATAATTTCTATTAGAATTATCCGAATGGTTGACTTTTTTCACTAATACAATTGATTAAACATTTTATTATCGATTAATCAGTACACAGTGTTAGGACATTTTGTAGAAAAAGCTTTCCGGGTCGCTAACCTATTGCGCCGCCCTCTGAAAAATCCTTCCCTCACCCAGCAGGAAGTGCTTACACAGCTGATGATTAAAGCTCAGAACACTTCTTTTGGCCTCCACTATAACTTCTCCTCCCTGCTTCATCGCCCGGACATGGTGGAAGAGTTTCGCCGGACCGTCCCGGTCTTTGACTATGACAAGATTTATGACGAATGGTGGCACCGGCTGCTCGATTGTGAAGGTGATGTCTGCTGGCCCGGCAGGATCAGGAACTTTGCGCTCAGCTCTGGTACATCCGGCGCCGCGTCGAAATTTATCCCGGTATCCCGCGACATGCAGCGTGCCATGCGGAAAGCCGGCCTGAGACTGTTTATGAACATGCCCAACTTCGAGATACCTCCGGCCATGTTTGGCAAAGCAATGCTGATGATCGGCGGGTCAGCTTCTCTTACCGAGCAATACGATTACAAATACGGCGACCTGAGCGGTATCAACGGAGCCTCCCCACCATTCTGGATCAAGGGCTATTACAAGCCCGGTACGGAAATTGCCAAAATTAAGGATTGGAACGAACGAACAGCGATAATCGTCGAGAACGCGCCCAAATGGGATGTCGGTTATGTGACGGGAATTCCATCATGGGTTCAGATGACGCTCAGCGCTATCATTGAGCATTATAAGCTCGACACGATACACGATCTTTGGCCCAACCTGAGCGTATTTGTATCAGGCGGGATCAGTTACCAGCCCTATGAAGCCAGCTTTAAAGAGCTATTCGGGCGGGAAGTCATCATGCTCGACAGCTACCTGGCTTCCGAAGGATTTATCGCCTTCCAGGCCAGAAAAGAGACCACCGCTATGCGACTCGTCCTCGACAATGGCATCTTCATGGAATTTGTTCCTTTTAACGGAGAGAACTTTGACGAGGACGGAAATATATATCCCCATGCTCAGACCAGGCTTATCGAAGAGGTCGATACCGATACGGACTATGCCCTCCTGCTTTCCACCAACAGCGGTGCCTGGCGTTACCTCATCGGCGACCTTATAAGATTCAGCGATGTACAGCGCCAGGAGATCCATATTGTGGGCCGGACCAAACACTTCCTCAGCATCTGCGGTGAGCATCTTTCAGTCGATAATATGACCTGTGGGGTATTGCAGGTGCAGAAAGATCTTGAATTACCGATCAGCGAATTTACCGTTTCGGCAATCGAGCAGGGTGATTTCTTCTGCCATAAATGGTATCTGGCTTGTGATCACGATGTCGACGAGGCCGCTGTAAAAAAGATACTGGACAGAAAGCTCTGTGAGATCAACGACGATTATGACACTGAAAGGAAAGCCAGCGTCCTTCTGGATCCGGTCATCGAGCTCATCCCAACCCAATGGTTCTATGACTACCTGGAAAGGCAGGGCAAGCTCACAGGGCAAACCAAATTTCCCCGCGTCATGAAAAACAAATTATGGAATCAATGGGAGCAATACGTACAGGAGAAGAAAGCCATCTTTGTCCCGCGTTAATTTGATCATATGTCATCAGAAACGGTTTTAAGCACACTTCTTATCATTACCGCTGTTTTAGTTGCCTTTGAGGTCGTCTTATCTATCTCTCAGGATAGAAAGTTCTATACCTTCAAAGACACGCTTTACAATTTTTACCTGATGATCCTCAACACCGGCCTGGCCTTTATCATGCTCGGAGTGACGATCAAGGTGCTTGATTTTTTCTATCAGTACAGCTTACCGGTTTACCTCAATCCGTTTTGGTACTGGCTGACATTGCTGGTCTTGCTCGATCTGGCCTATTATGCCCTGCATGTCGTAGATCATCAGAGCAGGTTTTTCTGGGCAGTCCACGTCACTCATCATAATTCCGAATTGTTCAACCTGACAACAGGCTTCCGGTCATCCGTTTTCCAGCCGCTTTACCGGTTTGTCTATTTTATTCCCCTGTCCCTGCTGGGCTTCAAATCGATCGACATCCTTTTTATGCATTCCCTCTGCCAGACCTGGGGTATTCTTGTGCACACCAAATACATCAACCGCCTGCCTGCATGGGTCGAATACATCTTTGTAACACCTTCACACCACAGGGTGCATCATGCCTCCAATGTACTCTATCTCGACCGTAACATGGGCATGTTCCTGATCATCTGGGACAGGATGTTCGGTACTTTCCAGGATGAGGTCGAATGGGAGCAGATTAAATACGGCCTTACCAAAAATATAGAAAAGATGACGCCACTTACCGTGTGGAACCATGAATGGATCGCGATCTGGAACGATATGAAAAGATCGCCCAAATGGAGCGATAAGCTCAAATACGTCTTCTATCCTCCCGGATGGAGCCACGACGGCAGTAGTAAGACGAGCAATGAGCTGAGGGCGGAAATGTACCCGGTATTAGACCCCGGAAGCACGGCAATCGGGACGCCGGAACATTAACGGCTCCTACCCTGTCGTTCTCTCCTCTTGTTATACCTGGGTGCTCAGGAGAGCAGATCTTTAATTGGTAATAGATAACTGTTGGTAATTTGGGCTTTCGTTATTTATGACTAAATATCAGTTTCGAATTTAAAATAAACATTCTATATTTGGTAATAAAACCTGTCTGGATCATGCTGAAAGCTAAGTTGGTATCGGATCTGCCGTTGTATTTGAATTTAAAAAAATACCTTCTGTGGTCATCCTTACCTTTTGCTTTTACGTATATGATCTTTACCATCTGTCATAAGGACAGCTTATACCTGGGATGGTTGATGATCCCTGTATTTTTGATCCCTGTCGCCGCCTCTATTCTCTTTCAAAAGAAATTAAAAAGAATCACTGAAGATCAAAAAATAGAAATTTACCCGGAAAAGATCGAGCTTATTAAGGGTGTTAGAAAAATTAAAGAGATCAGGATCGGGACGGCCGACAAAATAGAGTTGAAAATTAACGGTGTTTTTGAAGATAATTTACGGGAGCTGTTTGACGAAGGAAGGGGAAAAAGTCATACCTGTTACATTATTGTAAAAAATTCCGGCTCGGACGAAAAGTTTGATTTCCTTATTGACTCGCATTATATGATGAGACAATTAGACAAACTGGTGAATATCTGGAAGACAAATCATTCCGTCTTATTGCTCAAATAAAGATTATGAAGCACGCCTCAAATTATCTTTTCTTTCTTCTATTCTTTGCTTTTAATTTTCCCCTATCCGCTCAGGATACAACAGGTTTATATTGGATCAGAAAATGTAATATCGAATCCATAAAGGAATATAGGATTTCGTACGATAGCAGCAATCGCAGTTATGACACTTCCCTGTATTCAATTAAAAAATTCAATAAAAAACATTACGCAGTCTCTGAAACCTATTATGACAAGAATTCGCGCCTGGAAGTAACCTATGGCTTGAAATTTGATACGCTGACCGTGCAGATGAAGGCCACGGAGTATCCTTCCGGCAAAATCATTAAATACGAGATGTATGAATATGACAAAAAGGGTCATCATCTCAAAACTTTCACTTATTATAGCAAAAAAAGGGTTACCCTGTCAGATAATAAATATAATTCCGAAGGCCGCCTGACCTCTCAGAATAACTACTCACCTGCCGGTAAAAAAAAGGACAGGGTATATGCTTATTATGACCATCTGGGGAGAAAATACCTGGAGAAGAGATATGATTACAGCATGGACAAAACATATGAGGAGAAGCAGCGCTTGCCAGAAACTTTCAGGCATACCGGCTACAAGGCGGAAACGCCAAAAAAGGCTTTTGAGATAATTGTCGACAGGAATAATGACACAATAAAGGCCGTTCAATATTTTTATAATGCCGATACTCCCCGGTTTGTCATACAGACCACTGATTATTTATCACACCCCAATAATCAGCTAAAACCTTATAAAGGCCAGGGAAAGCAGACCGGGCGAAAAGAATATTATCATTTTGACAATGGATTGTATAGCCGTACGGATGAATTCAAAGACGGAGAAAAGATCCGGTCTTCCGTTTACGAGTACACGTATTACAAATAATTACATATTATTTGAGTTATACTGAAAATCTCCTTACCTTCCGGTTCAAAACAACAGACAATGTATACAGGCATACAACACTTTCATTCTTATCTGGCCTACCTTCTCCTGGCAGTTCTTATCGTCGCTATCCTCGTCAATCTCATAGCCTTTCTCCAGGGTAAACAATTTTCAGAGGCCAACCGTAAGATGGCGCTCTACGGGCTGATCGCCACGCACCTGCAGGTCGTTCTGGGCCTGATCCTCTATTTTGTTTCCCCGATGGGTCTGGCCGCATTTTCCGGTGCTGCCATGAAAGATCCTGTGGCAAGGCTGTATTTTCTTGAGCATCCGCTGATGATGCTGCTCGCAGCCGTACTTATTACCATAGGCTACAGCAAGTCAAAAAGAATCGAAGCGAGCGATCGTAAATTCCGCATCATGCTTGCTTTTTATGCCATCGGCCTGGTCTTCATACTCTCAAGAATTCCGTGGGCCAACTGGCTGAATTAAATTCCGGTTTATTCCTGATCATAAGCAGAGATCAAGATCACCACCTTATGTTTAAGCTGCTGCGAAATACGGCCGGCTTTATGATAAAAATTATTTAAATTCATTTTAAATAATAAATTACGTATATATTTACGCTCTCATCCCTGTTTTAAAATTCTATTCTGTACCTAAATCATTGCCAACCAATGAAAATTCTGAGTATTTGTACACTTTTGCTATGGACCATTCTTCTACCCGCCGGACATGCCCAGAAGTATTTTACCTTTACGACCAGAGCAGGTGCTGATTATATCGATCCGGCAAAGGAATACCTCAAACCCGATAAAAAGAATTTTTATAATTACGAGATCAACGGATTGCGGGCAGCGCTCCGTACCGCTCCACACGAATCAGCTTATGACGCGGACATCCCCGGGTTGAAGCTCAGCCTGCCCAATCCCGATGGCGGGCTGACAGAGTTTGACATCTATGAATCTCCGGTCATGGCGGATCCTGACTACAGCCGTTTTCCCAACATCCGTACCTATATCGCAGTCAACCAGCGGAACAAAATTGAACATGGCCGTATCGATATTACCGAGCAGGGATTTCACGGGATGATCCTTACCGATGGAGATGTATATTTTATCGAGCCTGCCACTCTGAATAATCATCAGACCGTGATCTGTTATTACAAATCAGATAACAGGGAAGAGAAGCCTTTTACCTGCGAAACATTGGGGACGGAGCTATTAACAGATGGCCTTGAAGAAAGAGCTCCGTTGAATTGCAATACTTCCATGTCACTCATCTCCTACCGGACTGCCGTGGCATGTACGGTTGAATATGGCACTTTTCACGGCGGCACGGTCTCTCTTGCGCTCTCCGCCATTACCACGACTGTCAACCGAGTCAATACCGTGTACGAAAACGATCTGGGCATCCGTCTTATACTGATCGGGAATAATTCCAGCATTATTTATACAACCGGCAATGGTTATACGAACTCTACCGACCCTTATAGCAATGGCAACGGAAGCACCATGCTCTCTCAAAATCAATCGAATCTCAACAGTGTCATTGGGTCTGCCAATTACGATATAGGCCATGTTGTAAGTACCGGAGGGGGCGGTGTTGCCTATCTGGGATGTGTGTGCTCTTCCAGCAAGGCCGGTGGTGTTACCGGCAGCGGCACCCCTATCGGAGATGTCTTTGATATTGACTATGTTGCCCACGAAATGGGGCATCAATTTGACGGCGATCACACCTTTAACGGAAGCACAGGATCATGCAGTGGAGGCAACAGGGAGGCTTCATCAGCTTATGAGCCGGGAAGCGGTTCCACGATACAGGCGTATGCCGGGATCTGCAGTCCCCAGGATATTCAGCCGCATTCCGACGCCTATTTTGCACACAGAAGCCTGTTCCAGATGCTGACCTTCACCAACAACAATTCCACAGGCGGCAGCTGTGAATCGACTGTAAGCGGGACCAATAATAATAGCCCACAATTGACATCCTATACCACAGGTAAAACCATTCCCGCAAATACGCCTTTCTATCTGGATGCCACGGCAACCGATCCCAATGGCGACGCCATTACATATTGTTGGGAAGAGGCGGATCTTGGGCCCGCAGGTAATATCAATCCCAATTCGCCAACCGCTCCAATCTTCAGGACTTTCTACCCTACCAGCTCCGGGAGAAGGTATTTCCCCAGGATGCACGACATACTAAATAATGTAACGACATATGGTGAAGTCTTACCGGCAGTGGCGCGGACGTTAAACTTTACCATATCGGCACGCGACAACCATGCTACCGGCGGAGGCGTATGCAGGCAGAACGCTATTATAACCGTAGTGGCTAACAGCGGCTTTGCAATTACTGCGCCCAATACCGCCACGACATGGTCCAGTCCCGGCACAGGTGAAATCACGTGGAATGTCAACAGCACTACGGCATCACCGATCAGCTGTTCCAATGTCGACATTGAAATTTCGTTTGACAATGGCCTGTCATGGACTATAATTGCTGACAATACGGCAAACGACGGAAGCTTTACATGGAACATACCGCCAGGTATCAATTCAAGTGAAGTAAGGTTTAAAGTGTCCTGCTCCGACAATATCTTTTTTGACATCAATAACGCTCCTATCACGATCGGTACTCCGGAATCGAAATGTTTTACATATACCAATGATTTTCCCGTGAATATTCCCGCCGATCAGCCAGGTATTTATTCATCCCCGATCATCGTGTCGGATATCGCCCCTGACCACATTGTCAAAGATGTTAATATAACCAACATCAACGCTACTCATTCAGCCGTGGGTGATCTTCAGATCAATCTGACATCCCAGAATGGAGCTACCAATATTCTCATGTATGATATATGCGGCTCCAATAATAATATCAACATCGGATTCGATGACGAGGCCTCATCATCTTCTATCGCTTGTCCACCGACAGGTGGGACAGTGTACAAACCTCAGGAACAGTTGGCCGTGCACAAAGGCATTCCTGGCAACGGTCAGTGGACCCTGTCATTTAACGACTGGTATGCAGGCGACGGAGGCAGCATCAATAGCTGGACGCTTGAGCTATGTATCGAACAAAAAAGTACGCTGCCGCTCAACCTTCTTTCATTTCATGCAAAAGCGGGGAATGAAGGCGTGTATCTCAGTTGGGTCACATCCAGCGAAAAAGATATTTCGACTTATTCCGTCGAACGCCAGCAGGAAGATGGCAGCTATACGACCATCGGCACCGTCAGCGCAAGAAATAAAGCTCAGGAATACAACTATGGCCTGATGGACGCCAACCCCATGACCGGGATCAACTATTATCGTCTCAAAACAACCGAGGCCAATGGCCGGATCAGCTATTCTTCCATTGAAAGTGTAGATTTTTCCAGGAGATCCCATATTACGATCTTCCCGAATCCGGCTTTCGATAAGCTTACGATCAGAAACAGTGATCAGGCGAATATCATAAGCTCGGTCAGCGTTTTTGACGCTTCCGGCCGTGAAGTATTTTTCAATGACGGGGTCCGGCACAGGGATCCACAAAAAGAAATAAATATTTCCACGCTGAATCCGGGAGTTTATTTTATACAGGTTAAAACCAGCGACTCAACGGAGGTTTTAAAATTTATCAAATCATAGGATCTCATCAGGCAATAATAAAAAACGCCCGGAAATAATATTTCCGGGCGTTTTTTATGACCTTTCATTACAGGGCAATGGACTCTCTGAGCTCCAGGCCCGGCACGTATATCAATAAGGTCATGCTTTTTCTACTTTGATCCTGACATTAATACCCTCGTACAGCTCCACTTCCTCTCCGTCATTATTACCCAGGACGATCGAATCGGCCAATACCTCGTTGGCTATATAATCTTTATAGGAAGCAACGGCGCTTTCCGTCATTTCTATAGGCTGGATGGTTATGCCGATACGATCCGTCACGACAAGATCGCTCGTCTTGCGGATGTTCTGGATCCTATTGACCAGCTCCCTCGCGACACCTTCGGCCTGGAGCTCCGGTGTAATAGCGATATCCAGCGCAACCGTGATCTCATTGTCAGAAGCTACCAGCCAGCCGGGGATATCCTCCGATTTGATAACTATATCTTCCAGCGTTAGTTCAAAATCTCCGTCAGGTGTAGCCAGAACAAAACGATTGCTGGCTTCCAGCTCCCGGATCGCTGCCTGGCTCAGATCTCCGATCGCTTCCTGGGCCAGCTTCATATGCTTGCCCAATCTTCTGCCCAATGTCTGGAAATTAGGTTTAGCGCCTTTTTTTATCAGCCCTTCCGTATCAGCGGTCACGATCAATTCTTTAACATTGATCTCCGCCCGGATCAGGTCACTTACAGCATCGACCTTTTCCTTGAAGTCGATGCTCAATGCAGGAACAATCAGCTTCTGCAGCGGCTGGCGAACACGGATCTTTTCCTTTTTACGCAGGGACAAGCCCAGTGAGCTGATGCGCTGAGCATATTCCATGCGTTTTTCCAGGTCTTTATCGATAGCTGCTTCATTGATCTCCGGAAAATATGCAAGGTGCACGGAATCGTGCTTTTCCAGCCCGGATCCGGTATTGAGCTGACGATACAGCCAATCGGCAAAAAACGGAGCGATCGGGGCGATCAGCTTCGATATCGTCACCATACATTCATAAAGCGTCTGGTAGGCAGCTATTTTATCCTGGCTGTATTCACCCTTCCAGAACCTTCTTCTGCACAGCCGGACATACCAGTTGCTGAGGTTTTCATCGACAAATTGCTCGATTTTACGACCTGCATTGGTCGGCTCATAGTCGCTGTAAGATTCTTTTACTTCCGTAATAAGAGAATTGAGCCTGGAGATGATCCAGCGATCGATCTCCGGCCTTTCTTCCAGCGGGATATACGCTTCGGCAAATGTAAACTGATCAATATTGGCATACAGCGCAAAGAAGGAATAAGTATTGTACAACGTCCCGAAGAATTTGCGACGGGCCTCGTCAATACCGTTCGGATCGAACTTCAGGTTGTCCCATGGCTGCGCATTGGTGATCATATACCAGCGCGTGGCGTCGACTCCGTATTGATCGAGGGTCTGGAAAGGATCCACGACATTGCCCTTTGATTTGGACATCTTCATCCCTTCCTTATCAAGCACAAGACCGTTGGAAACCACATTTTTGAATGCAACACTGTCAAAACACATCGTCGCGATGGCATGCAGGGTATAAAACCAGCCACGCGTCTGATCCACTCCTTCCGCGATAAAATCGGCCGGGAAATTAGCCTTGAACTTTTCCAGGTTCTCAAACGGAAAATGCCACTGTGCATAAGGCATCGAACCGCTGTCAAACCAGACATCTATCAGGTCAGATTCACGATACATCGCTTTGCCCGACTTGCTGACGAGGATCACCTCATCGATATATGGTCTGTGCAGATCGAATCCCGGACGGTAGTCCAGCGTGCCGTCCCCATTTTCTTTAAAGATAGCCCCTTCCTTATCTGCGGGCTTGAACAGGCCTGCTTTGTACGCCTCATTGGCCTTTTGCAGCAGCTCTTCTCCTGAGCCGACGATGATCTCTTCAGAGCCATCCTCCGTACGCCAGATAGGCAACGGGATTCCCCAGTAGCGGGAACGGCTGAGGTTCCAGTCGAGGACATTTTCCAACCAGACGCCAAACCGCCCGGTACCGGTATGCTCGGGCTTCCAGTTGATCGTTTTGTTGAGCTCGGCCATCCTGCCCTTAGCTGCGGATGTCCTGACAAACCAGCTATCCAACGGGTAATACAGGACCGGCTTATCTGTCCGCCAGCAGTGCGGATAGTTGTGCACGTATTTCTGCACGTTCAGGGCCTTGTTTTCCTGCTTGAGCAGAACAGCTATATCTACGTCGACATCCTTATAGTTGGCGCCTTCGTTCTTGTAATCTTTGACATAACGTCCTGAGAACGGGCCGACATTGTCAGTGAATTTGCCCTGGCGATCGACCAGTGTCAGGCTGCCGATACCGTTGGCCATGGCTACACGCCGGTCATCCGCACCAAATGAAGGAGCAATGTGGACAATACCCGTACCATCGGCTGTCGTCACGAAATCACCTTTTATGACGCGGAAAGCATCGCCTTCATCAGGCTGGGCATATGGTAAGAGCTGCTCATAGCGGATAAATACAAGATCATTGCCCGTATAATCCGCTACAATACGATATGGAACGATCTTCTGGTCGGAGCTATAAGACATCTCCGCCTCAGCGCCTTCCGCCTTGAACCAGCTACTGACCAGGTCCTCAGCCAGGATGATGCTTTGAGGTTGCGCGGTATAGGGATTGAAAGTCCTGAGCTTGACATACCTGATCTCAGGCCCTACCGCCAACGCTGTATTGGAAGGCAGTGTCCACGGTGTTGTCGTCCAGGCAGCGAACCGGACGTCTTCATCATCCGAATCAAACAAAAACGCCGCGTTCTCTTCATGGATCACCTTAAACAGGCCGACAACCGTAGTATCTTTTACTTCCTTATAAGCTCCCGGAAGGTTGAGCTCATGCGTGGATAATCCTGTGCCGGCAGCAGGCGAATATGGCTGAATAGAGTATCCTTTATACAGGTAATCCTTGGTATACAACATCTGGAGGAGATACCAGACGGTTTCGATATAGTCATTGTCAAAGGTGATGTAGGGATTATCAAGGTCGACCCAATAGCCCATACGCTGTGTGATATCGTCCCATCGGTCCTTGAATTTCATCACCGTCTCACGGCACCGGGCGTTGTAATCTTCGATAGAGATAGACTTGCCGATATCATCCTTGGTGATGCCCAGCTCTTTTTCGACGTTGAGTTCTATAGGGAGACCATGTGTATCCCAGCCACCTTTACGCTCTACCTTCTCACCTAACATGGTATGGAAGCGGCAGAAGATATCCTTGACCGTCCTTGCCATGACATGGTGGATACCGGGCTGGCCGTTGGCGCTCGGCGGGCCTTCATAGAAGACAAAGGGTCTGGCATCATCACGCTCGCTGATACTTCTTTCGAAGATCTTATTGTCCTGCCAGAAATTCAGTATTTCCTTATCGATCGCCGTGAGGTCCAGCGATTTAAATTCCTTATATGCCATGGATTATTATATGATTTCGAAAAATAAGGTGCAAAGATAATACAATCCGCTGCAAGTGCAACCACATCCTATATTTTCGCAAACCGGTCCCGGTACACAATCCGCCCCTTATTGTCCTTAAGGACGAGCAGGTAAGACGAAGGCTGCAGATCACCGGTTTCAACCTCGTCTCTGGTCCATCTCACCCTGCGGACCAGGACGCCCCGGTCATCAAAGATCTCGACCCAACCCCTGTCCTGCCCGTTTTCCGGCCATCGCCACCTTAAAAGATCCCTGACGGGATTGGGACCGGTCTGTATCACATTGGTCATGATATCATCCACTGCATTGGTCATACACGCCACCTCATTGAAATATTCAAAGACCGTACGCAGGTAAGCCGGGGTAACGAGGTCACCCGAACCATCCGGGCTTTCTCCCATGCGCACCAGCACGAGATTTTGGGAGGGGATGACACAGAGTATCTGCCCGTTCTTTCCTAATGCTGCAAACATATCCTGAGGTGCAGCCGGAATAAGCGATCCCGGAAAATCAAGCTGCAAGCCGGGTAATTTAAAGGATCCTTTGCCGTTTAACCACCAGAGATAACCGTAAGATTGGTTGAGAGGCTGGGAAGTGTTGACCATCGCATTATAGTACACCGGATCTTTGAGCAGGTCATTTCCAGCCCAGCTTCCCCTGTTCAAAATTAAAAGTCCATAACGGGCCATGGATCTTATATTGGTAAAGTACAACTCGCCATAGGAGGAGGATGTCCACAGGCCTTTCATCCCCGCAGGATTAGCGATATTCAGGGCCAGGAAGACATTGATGTTCTGCCCCGTGATCTTCTCGATAATATCCGGCAAAAGGCTGTAAACTCCGGTATGGTAGGCCCAGCGCGTCCCGGCATCGGCCTTATACAGCAGGCATTCGGGCCTATTGCAGAACTGATCGCCGACTCCGTCATCCAGGCCCGATGTCATGGTCAGGAGGTGCCGGATCAGTATCCTGTCTTCCTGTTCCTGTGTGCATGAGGTCCAACCGGCGCCCAGGTATTTGGACACCCGGTCTTCAATCGAGAGTAGTCCTTTCTGTTGTGCTACCCCGATTACAAAGGCTGTCAGGGACTTACCGGCAGAAGCCCAATACCAGGAAGAATCCCGGGTAAATGTTCCGAAATATTTTTCGAGGACAATTTTGCCGTTTTTCAACACCACAAAACCTTTAGAGTTTGTTGCTTCCAGGTAATCATAAAGCGGTGGTACCCTGTCCGTACACCAGCCTAAAGACCCGGGATCCACGGCTTCCCAATCACCGCTGTTCGGGGGGAAATAGAGGCTCTGCGCCCGCACCTGTAGAAATAGAAGCCCAATGAAAACAGTAAAGATGGATCTCATAGCCGGAAGAATTTAAAAGTTAGACAGAAGAACGGATCAGGGGGTTTAATCCCGGTAAAAATAAAGCTTCATAAATTAAGGGTGAATAAATATAACGTGTTAAGCAGTAGAAATAATACAAATAGCCTGTTTTGCCATTCAGCTATAGCCGTAAATTGCCGGCATATAATAACAGGCCGACATTTACAAATCTTGTTTAATGAGGGACGTTTATTCAGATCCGTATCTTCCATGTTTTCTCAAGACCCTTGTAGAAAGTTATTATGAATTTAATTCATCGCTTAAATTAAAGTCAACTCATAATCTATATTAAAATCAGATAAATTCATAATAAAAGATCTTTGAGAAACCGGAAATGCTTTACAGCTTAAATACCAAGTCAACTCCTCAACCTGTTATTTGAACGTATTTCACTGTTAAAAAATATAGGTGCGAAATTAAAACAAGCCTCCAGTTCCTGATTAATTAATCGCACCTATTCACTTAAAAAGTATCCGTAGATTCCCGAGCTTATCTGATACCTTAGCAGGATATAAGCAAATAATAATTATTCAATTATAAACGGCTCCCTAAGAAGCCGTTTACTGACACACTTATGAGGGTGAAAGATTGTCTATAATTGTCCCATATAAAACATAACGATTTGAAAACAATAAACTAAACAGACAGCTTTTTTATTCAAAAAATTTGATTTTCTCATTTTCTATTTTGATTTGCCCTTACACTCGTTCTGATATATCCTGTTGTTCTGATATTCAAAGAACTCAGGCTCATATATCATCAAAGGCAGATAAAAAATAATTTAAAAAGCTATGTATAAATAAAATCTAAATTTTATTTATTTTCTCATTGGTCATTACGGCCCCGTCCTGCCCTAATATTGTAATAAAATACATCCCGGGCGCTAACCGGCTTATGTCCACCTGATCTTTGGTATCCTGCACCTTTTGGATCAATTGAATATTTCCGGAAACGTCTTTGACCAATACGGACTTTTCCGAATGGATACCGGTCAGGCTGAAATAGCTCTTCGTAACAGATGGGAAGACACTGATTTTTTCAGCATCACAATTGTTGTTAATTGATATTATATTACTGTAGCTATAGCTCCTGTCCTTATCGGTCATTTTCAGCCTGTAATAGGTTGTTCCCGGGTGAGGTTGGCTCACATACTCATAAGCCATTATTCCGCCTTTTACATCCGCTATTTTTTTAAATGTTCTTCCATCTGTAGAGGATTCAATCTCAAAATGGCTGAAGTTATTTTCATTTGCTGTTGTCCAGCTAATTATTGCAGAACAATTCTTATTGATACCACTAAAAGACAGTAAATCTAAGGGTAGCGGCACAGTAACTGTTACACTGGTTGTACTATTATCATCCAAAGGAGAGTTGCCGGGAGTCTGACTTCCTGATTGGCAAGCCAGAGCAGGATTACCCGGTGCAGGGTTTGCGCCTGTGTTACCCCCTGCAAATGCAAGAGTAGCGCCAACAGTAAGAGGCCCACCCGCTGCAATTCCTTTGACCCTGATAAAATATTCAACCTGCTCAAAAGCTTCTAAGGTGCTGCTTCCATTGGAAACACGAATATTAGTACCATCATTAGAACAAAACATCCATCCATCCGGCAATGGCTCAAGTGGCGTCTCATCAACTTGAACTATAGCAGATGGTAAAGAAATCAATGGTCTGATTTTATACGGTTGCAAAGTACGCAAATTAGCATCGCTGTTATAGATTGTCACCCTTATCAATCCAACCTGACCCACTGTAATCACAGCAGGTTCCATATTAATATTAATACCTACCTGCTGTGCATTGACATTCCAGATAAAGCTGAAACATGCAATTATATTTGCTAAAAATATTCTTTTCATTTTTAATAGATTTTAGATTAACTAATTCGCAACCATGACAGTATAGGAGGTATTATTCTCAATATTTGTCTCACCTCCGGAACCGGCAATAATTGTTACAACTATGTTTTGAGATGTATTCGATGCAATCCCTGCCTTACGTTTTACCTTAAACCCTAAGGAAGCTTGTCCAAGGCCATCAATATTAACATTGGTATCTTTGGCAGTTACTATGATAAAACCTGCCGTTTGCCTGAATAACCAATTTTCGTTTTCATAAGTAATAACATCTCCTCCTATATTTGCAGTACCTGCTACACCTGCCTGGTTTGTACCGGATAAGGTTAATCCGGGAACTGTAATATCAAATGCCGAAGGCCTGTTGATCGTAAACTGTATCAACTGCACTGAAGATTTTGCCTGACCACCAAGCAGCTCATACAAGTTCACTATAAAATCTCTCTCCTCACCATCTGCAGCAAAACTGAGTGCTGCAATATTCAGCTCAGGTGAAAGATCGGCAGGACCATCAGGAGTATCCGCATCAGGCTTTACCACTATTTCAAGCGTAGCGCTTCCACACGCGATGGGACTGCCATTATCACAAGCCGTGTAGGGTATCGATACTGTACCTGTAAAATCCGGAGCGGGATCAAAAGTGAATGTACCATCAGGATTGAAGGTGATGGTTCCTGCGGGATCTCCGTTAGCATCCAGCACAGTCTGAGGCGTACCGTCCGGCGGCACCGGTCCGCTGCCCAGATCTACAGTCGATACCGTAAGGTTATCTCCTTGCGGATCCGTATCATTTGCCAATACACTGCCTGAAACAGGACTACTTTCAGTGGTTGTAAATACGTCGTCTTCTATATTAACGCTGTTAGGCGAACCGGCCGGCAATACTTCCACAGATACTGTAGCTGTTTTACACAAGCCGCTTGGCGTTTCACATACCTCGTAGGTGAACTCGTCTGTTCCGGTAAAGCCGGGATCAGGCGTGTAAGTGATCGTTCCGTCAGAATTTACCACTGCTGTACCATTTGCGGGTTGTGAAGGGACTGTCGGTGTACCTAATGTACCACCTTCATTTCCGGGAGCATCGTTTCCGAGTACGGCAATGGTTACGAGATTGCCTTCCGACGCACTCGCCTGATCGTCATTCACTATCGGGAGGTTATCATCTGCCGAAGGGTCTACAACCGTTATCGTCAATGACTCTGTAGGGCACCCTGTAGTTTGGCCGGGAGGGCATACAGGCACATCAAAAGTATAAGTACCGGGAACCGTCGGTGTAAAGGTATAAGAGCCGTCAGAGTTCATAGCAGGAACATCCGTGGTAGGATTACCGGTACCGGCCATTGGAGGTCCGTAAGCAGTTCCGGCAGGCACATTATCATTGGTGCTTACATTGCCGGATATGGGTTTGTTTATAATACTGGTTGCAATATCCGGATTGGTTTCAACTGTCGCAGACGCAGGGTCTTCAATACACGTCAAACTACAGTTTACAGGGCTGATATTAGCGAATGTCACACGTTCACAGCTTGCGTAGTAGGAATACAATCCCGCTTTACCAGGGCCGCAATCGGCCGGGCCCGCTGTATTTGAGAATCTATGTAATACCGTAAAGTTTGTTCCGTCGGGTTTAATTTTATAAAGTGTTCCTACTTTTCCCGCTCCGCCGCCGGCTATGGTAGTTCCATACAAATAGGTTCCGTCATAAGACAAACCTGCCCAGGCCCAATACCCGTCACTGACATCAAAGCTGTGCAGAATGGTATAGGTGCTGGTCGTGATATCCCATTTCCAAACCGTTCCATAAGCATGAGCGCCGCCAATATACGAGGTTCCGTAGACGGCATTTCCGAGCACCAGTGGGCCGCGGTAAAAGCGGCTCCCATCGGCCGAACTGCCCGACTTCAGGATACGGGTATCTGTTCCGTCCGCATTAAAGCTCCATATACCGCCAATATTACCTGCACCGCCGGAGTAAGTGGTTAAATATATTCTTCCATTCTGATCCTGGGCAACGTTTCCGTAAGGGGTTGCGGGGCCGTATACCGAGGTGCCCGGAGCTCCGCTGGTAGCATTATTAAAAGCTCTGTAGCCGTTATTCAGTACCTGGATTATTTCGTAGTTTGCTCCGTCTTTATCCATACGATAAACAGTACCCTGGTTTCCGTAGCCGCCGGCATAGGTGGTCCCGTATATTTTCCCGTCGGCCCCTTCAACCACAAAACCATAAGGGTAAGCGCCATCGTACCGGTATACCGGGTTTGCCAACGTGGCAGCATATGCGCCGGAATTGGCTATCGCACCGGGTGTATAGGCCACAGTTTGGAGTGTATATTTAAAAATGTGTATGTTCTGTACATTAGAACCATCCTTGTCCATCCTTACAATCGCACCATGCCCCCCCGCTCCGTACGACATTGCGGCATAAATTTTACCGTCACTCAACTCGTTCACATTAGCGTAGTTACCAGCGCTGCCTTCTCCCGGGCTGTTACTGTAAACAACTGAATTTCCGCAGCTACCGGTCGCATATTTATATACAGCGCCCCAGTTGCTGGAACCGCCTACATAGCTGGCGCCGTAAAGGTTGCCGTCGGATGCCTGGTGCGGGGTTGTGTAGAAAGGGTAGGAACCGTCGGAGGGATACCCCTGAAATTCATGGACCGCAAATTTGTTGGTACCATCTTTGTCGCTTACAAAAATGGTGCCCTGCCCGGTACCGCCAATATTTCCAAGATAAGTCGATGTAACCACCTGGCTGCCTGTACCCGGAGTAATGGTATTGCCGCCTTTTTGCCCGGCCTGGTTGGGGTGGATATATTGGGCATAGCTTCCTGCCGGGACTAACAGCAAGGCTAACAGCACAACGTGCATAAAGATCTTTTTCATTGTTTGATTCTGATTTAAGATGTAAGTGAAAAAATGACATCAGGAAATCCATCACTACCCGTATCACTATGATCCGGAAGGTGCTCCTCCATCATGAGTTTTTGTTGTATTATCTGTAGAGTCGGACCTGCCGGTGGCAGGTAAGAAAGTGGAAGACCGGATGCCGGATATCAGGCAGTTTTAAATTACTATCTCCGGGATCAATAAAAAAATAGAGGAGCGTTTCTTTATTCATTTCATTTATATATGGCTTGTGAAAAATGTTAATCAATTACAATAAAATACCATCCCGGCTACCGGAGTATTTGTTCATGATAATTACAATGTATTTTTCTGATTTTCATTTAATCAAATTAAATGTGTTTTAATATGCCGTATTCGCTCTTTGGAGAAGTATGTTATTTTGGTATTTATCACGTTGAAAAAATACATGACAAATGTAGAGTAGCGGGCACATTATTATTGTTGGTGAAAATCAATTAATTATACTTGATTATTGACTAAGATCAATTCATTGCATTAAATTATTGATCAAAATCAATTTATATAATCGATATGCCCGTATAACCAAATATTTTCCTAAAATTGTACAGCTTATCTACCTCAATTTATTACTAACTGTCAGACTTTTTAGACATGTTTGAAATTCTGGTAAATAACCTGAGCAGCCTGTTAGGCGCTGACGACGAGGATATCGCGGCTTTGGTATCGCTTACAACCAGTAAAAGCTATCATAAAAATGAAGTAATATTAAGAGAAGGGGAAGTCTGCAAGAATTTCGGCTTTATCCTCAGGGGTATTATCAGGATCTACCACGAGGGAGATACGAAGGAAATTACGATGGACATCCTGAAAGAAAACGAATTTTTCTCCGATTTCCTCTCCGTCGTACATTCGATGCCTTCCCAGTATAATATAGTGGCGATTGAAGACACGGATATTCTTTACATCGGCTACAATGATGTCCGGCATATCATAGACTCGAACCCGAAATTCGCGAAGTTCTACCGGGCTGTGCTCGAAAGGGACTACGCGCTATTGCTCAGGCACAATAATTCCTTTAAAATACTGTCCCCCACAGAGCGCTATCAGCTCTATCTGGAGAGACGAGGAGATATATGTGATCGCGTTCCGCTTAAGTACGTAGCCAGTATGCTCAACATGGACCAGGCCACGTTAAGCAGGGTACGTTCCAACCTGAAAAAAGAAATCGGGTAAAAACGCGATGCCATCACATGGCTGCCAATTGAAAAACACATAATTGGCAGCTATAACAGATTGCATATAAATATATTACGCGTTCTTAATATGAAATTTATTATGCTTAATATGAAACAGGGCGTTTTTGCCCCGTTCCGGCAAAAAAAAGAGTCTGAACATGTATGAAAATATCATAAATAATATCAGGAAAGATATCCCTTTTACCGATATCGAAGTAGCTATCTTTCTCCTGAGCTGTACAAATAAAACATTTGCCAGGGGTGAAACAATCGCCGCCCCAGGCGACCGGTTCTCTTGGGGGGGGTATATCAATCACGGGCTGGTAAGATGCTATTTCCAGTCTTCCGCCAAAGAGGTTACCCTGAATATGTGGTGCGACGACCAGTGGTTTTCCGACTATGAGTCCGTCTATCTCGATGAGCCTTCGTCATACTATTTTGAAGCGTTAGAAGACACGGAGCTTATTACAATTCCTGTAGAAAAGCTGGACCAGTTGTCGGACAAAAGCCACGCTTTTGAAAAGTGGCGGATCAGGATGACCGAACGTCATATGGTGGAATTCCTGCTATCGGAGAAGCCGGATAAAATGAACACCAGGGAAGAACACTACAGAATACTATTGGCAGATAAGCCTGAATTGGTCAGAAGGGCTCCCTTAAAGTACCTGGCGGGTCTGCTCAGTATTGAGCCCGAAACGTTAAGCCGTATCAGGTCGCGGGTAGCGAAGAATAAGGGCACCTCAGTCAGCCGGGAAGAAAGATAGACGGCTGTCCCTGGTATTACATTAACCTCACCAAAACGTCCTTTATACTTGAACCCATGCATGGTCCGCACCTTTACTTTGCATTTCAGCAAATAAAATAGTAAGCAGGCGAAAAATTAATCATTCATTAATTCAGCGGTAAAAAATGTATCAAGGCGTATCTTTTCATCAATTTCAAAATTTACCGTATTGATCTTTCTTGTAACAGATTTTACAATAATTGTGTCACTGTATGGAAGGTCGAAACAACTCTCTCCGTTAAATTCTTTAGTGACTCCATTGCAGGTTACTACAAATTTCGAAGATCGCTGTAATATATGATCAAAAGTATTTGTAACGACATAATATTCATTTCTCTGAAATAGATCTGATATCAATGTCCAGATAAAATACATCTCACAGTGTGTTCCTATGCCGATAGTATATTCACTTAATTTCGAAATTCTGCTATCCAGATACCAGTATTCCTGTGACAATGAAAATCGCGAGGCTCTGACCGAGTAGTCATTATTCCAGGGATACAATTCCCGCAGATAGATTGAATCCAGCCTCAGTATTTCTAAAATAGCCGGAAGATCCGGATACGCATCCAGTACTAAAAATCGTTTGTGTAACGAGCTGTTTCTAATATATGGAACAGTAACTTCATTTACTCTCATCACAGCCTTCCCTAAAAACACAATTCGCTCACCCATCTCTTTGTTTTTTTCCTTAATTATTTTTTCCACTCTATTTAAGCCGGAATATTCATTAGCTAAAATTTTAATCTTCCAGATGGCTAATATGCTGAAGAGTATCCAGATCAGTAATTTATAGTTCATGTCTGCCTGTTATAACAAAGTCCATGTTAGTAGCCGGATTTTTAAATTGTATTTTCAAATCTTTTTTAGAACCCGGATAAAAAAATGGATAAGACGGGTTTTTGACTTTTTTACCTTTGATATAAATGTTAACGAGTTGAGGGGTTGAAGATCAAAATAAGATGTCGTGCATTGTTGTGAAAATGTGTATATTACACATATAAATTATTACCACATAATTCTTCACATATGCACGACATAGCCACAATATACAAA